>ENA-OSET01000064-OSET01000064.1-sediment-metagenome-genome-assembly--contig:-NODE-64-length-119372-cov-7.690985_pt1 | contig 119372 bp, 123 predicted proteins | sample MGYA00237882_ERZ534229 | MGnify/ENA primary metagenome ERZ534229 (study PRJEB26408, sample SAMN06266212) | sediment metagenome | isolation source: Hudson Canyon methane seep mesocosm | place... | reverse complement strand
AAGGGTATGGCTGTTCGCCATTTAAAGTGGTACGCGAGCTGGGTTTAGAACGTCGTGAGACAGTTCGGTCCCTATCTACCGTGGGCGTTGGAGACTTGAGGGAAGCTGTTCTTAGTACGAGAGGACCGGAATGGACACACCTCTGGTGTTTCGGTTGTCACGCCAGTGGCATTGCCGAGTAGCTATGTGTGGAAAGGATAACCGCTGAAAGCATCTAAGCGGGAAGCCCCTCCCAAGATTAGGTCTCCCTGATTATTTAATAATCCTAAAGATCCCTCGAAGACTACGAGGTTGATAGGCTAGGTGTGGAAGTACAGCAATGTATGAAGCTAACTAGTACTAATTGATCGTGAGGCTTGACCATATAACACCCAAGATATTTGGAGATGTTGTTGTGTCAACAGGCAATATGCCTTATAAACTTTACTTTATCCATTTTGTTATACCTCTATGGTATAAAAACTTTTTAATTCGCTTGATTAAAGTACTAACTTAAATCAAGTAAGCAGTTTGCTTAGTGATAATAGCAAGTGTGACCCACCTGATCCCATCCCGAACTCAGAAGTGAAACCACTTAGCGCCGATGGTAGTGTGGGGTCTCCCCATGTGAGAGTAGGACATTGCTAGGCTTTTATTCCAAAAAACCCCAGACATCGTAGATGCTGGGGTTTTTTATTGCCTATTAAAAAGAATCCAACTCACGGCTTTTTGAAAAGTTTTTGGAGTGTTCAATGTTGACGTTTCTTCTTGTCATGCGCTTTGAAGCTTATATAATAACCACTTAAAATATACAATTTTTATCATGTCAGATTACACCCCTCTTGCCCTCGCAGCTAAAGCGTTATCAATTAATTTAAACGAACAACAATACGGCAGTATTGTTGAGATTGGAGCGGGCCAAGAAGTTGCTCGCAACTTCTTTAGAGTTGGAGCTGCTGCTGGAACCATTGCTAAAACCAGCTCGGCTTATGATATGGCGGTTAGTGATGCAATTTATGGTAAGGGTGGTCGTTATGTCAGCCGTGAGCGGGTTGAGAAAATTCTTAATTATGAATTTCAGTTATGTGTGGAGCGTTTAGAGGGCACCAGACCAGAGGACAGTACTTTTTTCGCTTATGCGGCCAGCGTAGAAGCTAAGGCGTACGGACGAGAAAATGAATGTCATGGCTGGGTCGGCATTCAATTTCAGGGAGATGCCAAACAAAACCCACCCAATCAGGTTATTTGCCATGTTCGTATGCTCGATAAAACGAATGGGCGGCAATCTGAGGCGTTGGGCATACTTGGTGTGAATTTAATTTACGCATCTTTTCATTATCGACACGATGTGAATAGTTTTATTAAGTCACTCAAAGACAATCTTGGCGATGATCGTATAGAGATTGATCTAATTCATTTTTCTGGTGATCATTTTAGAGGGGTTGATAACCGCTTGGCCAGTCTACTGCTTGTTGAAAATTGGTTGGCTCGAGTGGTAATGTTTGATACTCAAGGCAATCCTGCAGTGCCCCGTGATGTGCTCTATAAAAAGCCAACTGTGGTCACTCGTGGCTCGTTCAAGCCCCCTACTAAAACGCATTTAGATATGACAGAATGCGGCATTCGTTTATTAGCCGAAACAACACAATCCGATGAAGGGGGAGTGGTTCGTTTGGCTGAAATTTCAATGTCTCAATTGGTTTCTGAGAGAAAAGGGGATAACCAAGATTTTCTTGCACGAGTCACTTTGGCCAACTCACTGGGCATGCATGTTTTATTGTCGGATTATGTGCGTTATTTCAGTCTCAGTTCTTGGCTTCGACGACACACCAATCAGCCGATTGCTATTTTAATTAAATCGATTGATCTTCCATATATTTTCAATCATGACTTGTATCAAGCGCTACCAGGTGGCACATTGGAAGGGCTTGGAAAGCTATTCCATAATAACACCAGGGTGATGGTTTACCCTGCTTTCGAAGATGGCAGTCTCATGACTCTAGCAACAGCGCCCAAGCCCGACAGTTTGAAACACATTGTCGCCCAGATGATGGAGGACAACAAACTGATACCAATTGAAAGTTTTTCAAATGAGGTGGTTGGTATTTCCGCTCGCGAAACGATGAAAATGATTCTCGCAGGTGAGCGTGGCTGGGAAGACAATCTACTGCCAGCAACGGTTGAAATAATGAAGCAAAATAACCTGCATGGAATTGAATCTGATAGCTAGACAACCTGTCATAAGATTTCCCCTCAATACATTTTTCTAAATATACTTGACCTAAATTGACGGTGATAATTACTCAACTATCACCCCATTAAGGCTTTGTATAATACAACTCCTTGACAACAATTGTCAGTTACAACCATCATCTGCAGTTTGCTTACTATTGAAAGATAGCGAAGCAATCATCAGTTAATGCTAATTTATTATACAAAAGGAAATAATATGAGTCACATTGTTCACGAAAATGTTATGCAAAGATTACAGCGAAGCGAATTAGCTGTACCAGGGTCAAGTCCTAAAATGTTTGAAAAGGCCTTAAAAAGCGAAGCTGACTATATATTTTTAGACCTGGAAGACGCTGTTGCGCCAGACGACAAAGTACAAGCTCGTAAAAACGTCATTGACGCGCTTAACGACTTAGATTGGCGTGGTAACGGCAAGACGGTTTCTGTGCGTATTAACAGTATTGATACACATTATATGTATCGTGATGTTGTTGAAGTTGTCGAGCAAGCGGGCCCAAACTTGGACACTATCCTTCTCCCTAAAGCGGGTACTTTTTCAGATATTTACATGCTTTCTGCGATGTTAAACCAAATTGAAACATCAACTAAGATGGAAAACCGTATTGGTATCGAAGTCCTTATTGAGACCACTCTTGGCATGGCCAATGTATTAGATATTGCTAAGAAAGGTCGTTATGAGCGCCTTGAGGCGATGCATTTCGGTGTGGCCGACTATGCCGCTAGTTGTCGTGCACGTACTACCGTTATTGGTGGCTTGAACCCGGATTATCCTGGCGATCAATGGCATGCTGGCTTATCTCAAATGTTGGTTGCTTGTCGTGCATACGGCATTCGTGCAATTGACGGTCCTTTCGGTGACTTTAACGATCCTGATTCTTATACAGACGCAGCTCGTCGTGGCGCAGCTCTTGGCTTTGAAGGTAAATGGGCAATTCACCCATCTCAAATCGCACTGGCTAACGATGTATACACACCACCACCTGCTGAAGTTCAACACGCAAAAGACATTCTTATTGCCCTTGAAGAGGCGGCAAGAGAAGGTCGCGGTGCAGCGCAATTAAACGGCCGTATGATCGATGCAGCTTCTGCAAAAATGGCAGAAAACATCGTTAATACGGATAATGCAATTCAAGCAAAATAATAAAGGATAACTATGAATATTCATGAGTATCAAGCCAAGAAAATTTTGGCACAATATGGCGTTCCAGTGCCGAAAGGTGGTGTTGCCCATTCAGCAACTGAAGCGATTTATCAAGCCAACGAATTGGGTGGTGACAAGTGGATTGTTAAGGCGCAACTTCACTCGGGTGCACGTGGTAAAGCCGGTGGTGTAAAGCTTTGCACAAGTCACCAAGAGATTGCAGATCTTTGCGATAAGCTTCTTGGTAATAACTTGGTGACTCACCAAACAGGTCCTGAGGGCAAAATGGTTTCAAGTATGTATGTTGAAGAAGCCAGTGACATTGCAAGAGAGTTGTACTTCAGTATCGTCCTAGATCGGGCCACTCAAAGAGTTACTTTGATTGCCTCTACCGAAGGTGGTATGGATATTGAAGCGGTTGCAGAAGAAACGCCTGAGAAAATCTCAACAATTACAATCGACCCAGCGGTTGGCATGCAGCAATTCCAAGCGCGCCAACTAGCCTTTTCATTAAAAATACCTAAAGAAGCGCTTGGCGCTGCAACGAAAGCGGTTATGGCGTGCTACCGTTGTCTTCGTGACACGGATGCAAATCAATTAGAAATCAATCCATTGATTCTGACTGCTGACAACAAAATCTTGGCACTTGATGCTAAGATGGGTTTTGATGAAAACGCTCTTTACCGCCAACCAGCAGTTGCTGAATGTCGCGATAAGACCCAAGAGGATCCTCGTGAAGCGAATGCAGCTGAGCACGATCTAAGCTACATCGGCCTAGACGGTAACATTGGTTGTATGATTAATGGCGCTGGCCTTGCAATGGCGACTATGGATATGATTCAACACGCAGGCGGTGAGCCCGCTAACTTTCTAGACATTGGCGGTGGCGCCTCCCCAGAGCGTGTTGCTACAGCAATCGAGTTGGTGTTGTCTGACGCTTCTGTCGAAGCGCTTTTAGTTAATATCTTTGCCGGTATTAACCGTTGCGATTGGGTTGCCCAAGGTATTGTTGACCTATTAAACAAACGTGATATTGATGTGCCTTTCGTGGTGCGCCTGTCAGGCACGAATGTTGAAGAGGGTCAGAGAATCTTAAAAGAGAGCGGCAAGAAAGTTATTACTGCCGACACCTTAGCAGATGCAGCGACTAAAGTTGTTGATGCTTGGAAAGAAGCAACAGGAAAATAAGGATCAATTATGAGTATTTTTATTAATGAAAAAACCCCAGTTATAGTGCAAGGTATTACGGGCCGTATCGGTTCGTTCCATGCACAAGAGATGATTGAGTACGGCACCAATGTTGTTGGCGGTGTTACTCCCGGCAAAGGCGGCACAACGCATCTAGGCGTACCAGTGTTTAATACAGTTAAAGAAGCTGTAGCAGCTACAGGCGCTGAGGCGAGCATCACTTTTGTTCCCCCTGCTTATGCGGCAGACGGCATCATGGAAGCGGCAGAAGCTGGCATTAAGTTTTGTGTCAATATCACAGACGGCATTCCAACTCAGGATATGATCAGAGTTAAGCGCTATATTAATAGTGCTAAGCCTGCAGATCGTATGGTTTTGACGGGCCCTAACTGTGCTGGCACGATCAGCCCGGGTAAGGCGATGTTAGGTATTATGCCTGGCCATATTTACATGAAAGGTAATGTTGGTCTAATTGGTCGCTCAGGCACTTTGGGTTATGAGGCTGCATCTCAAATGAAAGAATTGGGCATCGGTATTAGTACTAGTGTTGGTATTGGTGGCGATCCAATCAATGGTAGTTCGTTCACTGAAATCTTAAAGCATTTTGAACAAGACGATGAAACGGATGCGGTTATGATTATTGGTGAAATTGGCGGTCCTCAGGAAGCTGAAGCGGCTGAGTATTTCAAAAACCACATGACTAAGCCAGTAGCTGCATACATTGCAGGTCTTACTGCTCCTCCGGGACGACGTATGGGTCACGCGGGTGCGATTGTTAATTCTAGCGGTGAAAGCGCTGCAGAAAAAGTGGTAATCCTTGAAGAGGCTGGCATTATGGTTGTGCCAACTCCTTCAGAGATGGGCACGACAATGCAGGCTCTTCTTAAGCAGGCTACATAAAGATTCAGCTATAGGGCTCCGGCTCTAAGTAAGTCTTTATCTAAAATACCCCGACCTTTTTAAGGCGGGGTATTTTTTTGTCTGCAGAGAAGGGGTGAGTGGGTAAGCAAGTGTCACCCGTCTTGTATGTGATAATGCTTGTGAATTATTATTCGCCGGAGTCTTTGATTATTCACATCGCCCTACATTTCATCGTCCCAGTCATTGTTGTCGGATTGTTCTTTCGCAGTAGCTGGAGGTTCACTTATTGTGTGATGATAGTAACTATGGTTGTTGATGTCGACCATCTTTTGGTTGTGCCAGTTTATGATGCGTTGCGTTGCGGTATTGGATTTCATTTTTTACACGGTTTTATTCCGATTGCTTTTTACACGGTTTTTTGCTTTATTCCAAAGTTACGAATTATCGGTATTGGTCTAATCATTCACATGGCCTTGGATTCGCTAGATTGTCAAATAACCAATGGTATTTGGTTTGTATCGTAATTAATAGTGGTTTTGCCGATTAGGCTGAGTACTCCAAGTCAAAAAATGTTTTATACTTAGTATCTTTTCAATATTAATGTCATTATGGGCGCTCTTGTCACTTACCAATTAAATGATTCAGTGGCCACGATAACTATGGATGACGGGAAGGTCAATGCAATGTCCCTCGACATGCAGGCTGAGCTTAGTGCCGCCCTTGATCAGGCCATTGAGGATAAAGCTGTTGTTGTTCTTGCCGGCCGTAAAGGTATTTTTTCAGGGGGTTTTGACCTAAAGACCCTTAAAGAGGGTGGCGAAAAGGCACTACAAATGCTAATTGGTGGCTTCGAATTATCAGAGCGCATTCTTAAGTTTCCAAGGCCTGTCATTATGGCTAATCCAGGCCATTGTGTCGCGATGGGCGTGTTTATTATGCTCAGTGGAGATTATCGTATTGGTGTTTGTGGAGACTATAAAATGGGCGCTAACGAGGTAGCTATTGGTTTGGTTGTTCCAGAGTCGGCAATCGAAATTTGTCGGGATCAACTTAATCCAGCTTGCTTTAATCGCAGCATGTTAACCTCAGAATTTTTTACACCTCAGGACGCGCTTCAAGCCGGGTTGTTGGATCAGTTGGTGAATAAAGACGAGTTGTTAAATAAAGCTCAGCAGCTTGCAAGTGAGTACACCAAGCTAGATAACAATGCGTATCAAGCCACAAAGAAACTCGTTAGAGGGGGGCTGTATAAACGTGTCAGAGCCGGGATTGAAAACGACAAAGTGTTTTTAAAGGATTTTTTGAATTTATAAATGGAATTAGCAATGAGTGGTTTACTAAAAGATTTCGCAACAGTAATTGATGTAGATATCGAGTGGGGCGATATGGATGCACTGCAGCATGTCAATAATATTGAGTACTTCAAGTACTTCCAAAATGCCAGAATCGCCTACTTTGAAGGCATCGATAAGACGGGTGTTTTGGGTGAGACACGCGTTTCGTCGATTCTTGCTTCGACACAGTGTAAATACATATTTCCACTGGATTATCCTGACAAAATATCAGTTGGTGTAAGAGTCAACAAAATGGCCGATCAATATTTCACCATGAAATACACCGTTGTCAGTCATAAGCACAAAAGAGTTGTGACGGTTGGCGACGCAAAGGTAGTTATGTTTGATTATGAAAACAATAAAAAAGCCTCTATTCCAGACGCCATTCGAAAGATAATCATCGAGCTTGAAAAAGTAGAAGTTGAGATAATCGATTAAGACATAAGAGTCTAAATATTATGAGTCGATATCTAGTTATTTACAACCCTATTGCAGGCCGAGGCCGTGTTCAAAAACATTGGCCAGAGGTCGAACAGGCATTAATTGATGCGGGTGTTGAGTTTGATGTTGTGGCAACTTCTGCCCCATTAGAAGCAGTTACTCTTGCCAGAAAAGCGCCTGAGAAATACTCTGCCGTTGTTGCTGTGGGCGGCGACGGCACGGTTCATGAAGTGGTGAACGGCCTAATGCGGGCATCAAACGAGGGTGAAACGATTGCGCTTGGCGTGATACCGCTCGGTAACGGTGACGACTTTGCCAAGGTGATTCCACCAGAAACATCGATTGGCGGTAAGGTATTTGATTGGCGCGTTGCCGTTAATAAAATTGCAAAAGGAAAAACCAAGCTGTTTGACGTTGGGCGACTTACGAGCAGTCCGTCAGACAACGACCCACAGTATTTTATGAACGGCATGGATATCGGTTTTGGCGCTCAAGCGGCCCTTAACTTTACTAAGATACCGAGTTTTCTAACAGGCATGGCAGCGTACCTTGCTGCGATTATGAAAACGTTGATTGATTATCGCATCCCTAAAGTTACTATTCAAATTGATGACCATGCGTCATTTGAACAATCTACGACGATGACGGTTGTCACCAATGGCCGTTGCTTTGGTAGTGGTTTTTGGGTGTGCCCCGATGCCATTGTTGATGATGGGCTGCTTAACGTGATGGTGGCCGACGGCATTGGTCGGGCGAAAATCCTACAATTGATACCAAAAATAACGAAAGGCACACATGTCAACGAACCCATCCTAAAGAATTTTCTCGCAAAGCGTGTTGTGTTTAAATCTCGGGAGCCCTTTGTGGTTGAAGCAGACGGCGAAGTCCCTTATCCACATACAGTGCATCTTGAAGTGCAAGTGTTAGAGAGAAAGTTACGGGTAATTATTTAGAGAGGTGGTCGAGCAGATCGAATGAAAATAGAGCGTGCAACAATTGAAGACATCCCTGAACTTTGCACTTTGCTCGATTATCTTTTTGAGCAAGAGTCAGAATTTGAGCCTCATCGAGAGGCGCAAGCTCGCGGTCTAAACGCAGTGATTAATGACGAAGACGTCGGTGATATTTTAGTACTTCGTCAAGCGGGGGAGGTTGTTGCAATGGTTAATTTACTCTATACCGTCTCAACTGCGCTTGGTGCACGTGTGGCAATACTTGAAGATATGGTGGTTTTGCCAGAAGTGCGTAATCAGGGCATCGGCTCGAAATTGCTTGAACACGCGATTCAGTTTGCAAAAGAGCAAGGCTGTCAGCGCATTAGCTTGCTGACTGATAGTGATAACGAAGGTGCGCATCGTTTTTATCAGCAGCACGATTTTTCACGATCTTCAATGCTTACCTTTCGCAAGTCGTTGATTGATTAAAGCCAGTAGTGGGCGGATTAGAATTTAATGAGCATTAATGAATATTGGATATTTTTCATCATAACCTTTACGTTTATGCTCTCTCCAGGGCCTTCAACATTCAATTGCATGAACAATGGCATTAGATACGGCGCTAGAAAGTCTGTGGTTGGCGTACTGGGCAATGTTGTGGCTTTTCAACTGTTAGTTGTACTGAGTATCGTTGGCTTAGGTGCGGTTTTAGCAGCCTCTGAAATTGCATTTCAAATTATCAAGATAATTGGCGCTTTTTATCTAGTGTATTTGGGCGTTAAAATCTGGCTTTCTCAAGCAATTGTAGATGGCCACCCCAGAAGTGAAGCGGATGTAACATCATTGCAACTTTGCAAGAGGGCATTTTTGGTCACCATGTCAAATCCGAAAGCGTTGATTTATATAAGCGCTCTATTGCCACAATTTATCAATATAAATCAACCAAGTTTGTCGCAATTTTTGTTAATCGCTCTAACCATTGGAATGGCTCAGTTTGTTGCTTTTTCTTTGTATGCAATTCTTTCAAGTAGGGTGCGTTACTGGCTAAATAATAAAAGGAATTGCCAATTATTTAACAGAGCAAGTGGATTAACTTTTATGGGTTTTGGTGTCGCTTTAGGGCTCTCGGGAAGATAAGGCAGATCCATAGTTGGTAATCATACTTAGCGTAAAATATCCGCTATTGTTTTGATGAGTTAATATTGTGAGTGATGCTAGTTTTGAGTCTACCGGGTTAAGTCCTGAATTAACTGCTAATTTAAGCACTTTGGGCTACCATACGATGACGCCCATCCAGGCGATGAGTTTGCCCGCCATCTTATCTGGTAAGGACGTTATTGGCCAAGGAAAAACCGGCTCTGGAAAGACAGCCGCCTTTGGTTTGGGCTTATTGCAAAAGCTTGACGTCAAACTCTTCAAAACACAATCGTTGGTGTTATGCCCTACACGTGAGCTTGCCGATCAAGTGGCAAGTGAGTTGCGTCGACTCGCTAGAGCAACACACAACGTCAAAATACTAACACTGTGTGGTGGTGTGCCGATTGGTCCACAAATTGGCTCGTTGGAGCGTGGCGCGCATATCGTGGTGGGTACGCCCGGGCGAATTGATGACCACTTGCGTAAGAAAACTTTGAGACTCGGCTCGGTAACCACCTTGGTGTTGGATGAGGCGGACCGCATGTTAGATATGGGATTTCAAGACACAATCGATGATATTGTCGATTGTATTTCGACCAATCGCCAAACACTGCTTTTTAGTGCAACTTTCCCTAGGGAGATTGAGTCGATTGCTGAACGTGTTATGCTGGATCCAATCACTGTTCAAGCACCCTCTACTCATGATGAAGAAACCATTAAACAGGCCTTTCACCAGGTAAGCGACGCTCAATCGAGAATGATTGCTCTGCGTTTGTTATTGGCAAAGCACAGCGTGAATTCAGCCTTGGTTTTTTGCAACACCAAGCGTGACACTCAAGATGTAGCGGATGAACTCAACGACTGGGGTTTTTATGCGCTCGCCATTCATGGTGATCTTGATCAGCGCGAGCGCGACCAAGCCCTGATTCAGTTCTCGAACAAAAGTATTCCCGTGTTGGTGGCAACCGATGTTGCTGCTAGAGGGTTGGACATTGATTCGCTTGATTTGGTAATAAACTACCATATTGCCCATGACGCAGAAACGCACGTACACCGAATCGGCCGTACCGGTAGAGCCGGCAGTAGTGGCATTGCTTGCACTCTCTATAGTAATAGAGAAATGCATAAGGTTGATGCACTAGAGCTGGGCGTTGACTCTGAAAAGTATAGCGACCCTTTGCCATCGGAGAGTTTGTTGGATAAGCCAGTGAAAAAACCATTAATGGCCACAATCAAAATTGATGGCGGTAAAAAACAAAAACTGCGTCCTGGCGATATTGTGGGCGCTTTGACTGGCGACGGCGGCATACCCGGTGATTCGGTTGGAAAGATTAATGTCTCGTCTAACTGGTCTTATGTAGCTGTTCAGTTAAACTTGGTCAAACCAGCATTGAAAAAACTCTCTAGTGGCAAGCTGAAAGGCCGCTCGTTCCGCGTCAGGCTAGTTTCGTAAATACTGCCGTTTGTGCTATCATGTGACATTCACTCACATGTAGATCAAAATGGAAGAAATATTATTATTCGCACACATAGCCGGTGGCTCAGTCGCATTAATCTGCGCTTTGATGGCGGTCTCAAGTAAAAAAGGTTCGAACTTTCATCGCAGAGTTGGGCGTATTTATGCGCTAGGCATGGCAACGATTGGTGTCACTGCAATACCCATGGCCATCATTAGTGGCAAGACGTTCTTGTTTTTAATTGCACTCTTTAGTAGTTATTTGGTTTTTGCCGGTTGGCGTTTTGCTGTTAATCGCTCTGGCAGGCCAAGCAAGTTGGATTGGATTGCAGTGCTTATCATGCTCTTAACAGCAGCCACAATGACTATCGGTGCCTATATCATTTATGCCGAAGGTAGTGATATGTGGGTAGCGCTGGCAGTTTTTGCCACGATTGCCGCAGTGTTGGGCTTGGTTGACATGAAAAGTCATATATCAAGACGTACAATTGGCAAGAAAAGAGTTGCGCGACACCTGACCAATATGTTGTCCGGCACGATTGCAACAGTGACAGCAGCTGTTGTTGTCAATATTTCAACGGACCCGGCGTGGATTGCATGGTTGGTGCCGACTGTCATCATAGTGCCGGTGATTATTTATTGGAATGTGCGCACTTTGAAGGGCTAGTTTTTAGCAGGGGCTTAATGTTTTCTGAGCGGCTTAACGCTTCCACTTAAAGCCCATATTAAACTGTATTAAAGCATTTAATAGCTGTTAGAATAAACGCTCATATTTCAATATATATAATCGTCATTTAGCATGAAAAATCTACTGCTGGCACTCAGTCGTTATTTTGAAAAAGTTCCCGGACAACTTAGGCCGCATCGAAAATTAGTTCTTGTGCTGGCTTTGCTCTCGACCGTCTTTATGGTTGTTGGCGCCAATCGCTTTACTCTAGATTTTTCCATTGAATCTTGGTTCGAGAAAGGCGACCCCGCGCTGGATGCACTGAGCGAGTTTCGCCAACAATTTGGCAGTGACGACGGGCTATTTATTGTTTATGAGGCTAAAGACGGTGACGTATTTTCACATCAATCTCTGGCGCTTATCTCTGAGTTAACAGAGACACTTGCCAATGCTCAACGCCTTGATTCTCAAATTATAACGGACAAATACGGTTTGACACTGGAGCAAGTTGAGGTGCTTGGGCATATTAAACGAGTTCAGTCGTTGACCAATATCCGTATCCAAAAAAGTGAGGGTGATACACTCAGTGCGCCATTGCTAGTACCGCGCGATATTCCGACGGATTCGTATGCGCTTAGTCAAATTAAAAAACTGGCAAATGCTCAAAGCGCACTGCCTTTGTTTATGTTTTCCAAGGATCATCGTTTTGGCGCGCTATCAATACAAACAGACTTTGGCACAATTCCCATTCTTGATACTGATACGCAAGATAACCTCTTACTTGAGGAGAGTGCTTTTGACGAGGTTTTTGAAAATTTTGAGCCCTCGATGGATGAGGGGGCTCTCGTTAAAAAAGTCAAGTTTGAGGAGCTTGATCCAAACCTGTATCTGACCTTTATGCCGGCGGTTTCGGGAATTTATAAACAAGATTACTTTCTTGAGCAATTTGATTTTTATCCGATAGGTAATGCTTCGATGACGGAGTTGGCGTGGGACACAATGATCCATGCAGGCTTGTTGTTGATTGGTATGATAGTAGTCATCAATGTATTGCTATGGTCATTGTTCCGCTCCGCTTCGGCGGTTGTTTTGCCGCAGTTGGCGATTGGCATGAGTGTTCTGTTTGTTATTGGTAGTTTTGGTTGGCTGGACATCACCTCTTCAACGTTGATTGCTTTAACGGGGATGTTGGTGGTTGCAGTAGGTGTTGCCGATTGTGTGCACGTGATGAGCAGTTACATGTATTTTCGTCGTGCGGGCGAGACTCACGAGGAAGCGTTGAGTCACGCTTACGGCAAAACAGGCGTGCCTATTTTGCTAACGACCATTACCACAATGGCCGGCATGTCATCCCTTGCCGCTACCGGTATGGCGCAGTTTGCCAACTTTGGTCTGTCTTCTGCTGCCGGTGTTTTTATGGCCTTCCTTTATACCATTTATTTGCTGCCGGTTCTACTGGACTATTGGCATCCGATGCCGGTTGCTAAGCCTCAAGAAAAACAAGCAAGCGGCTTGATCGGTCGCCTTATAAAAATCAAAAATTATGCCTTGATTTTTCTCTGTTTTCTCATTAAGCCACTGCATTTTATCGCGAAAAAACTGGGCCTGATATGGTTACTGAGTGCGGTATGGTTACAGCCTTTGTTGGACAAGATACCAGGATTTGTCGAGCGCTTTCGCCATCTTATCGTGGCGGTATTTATTAGTATTTTTGCTGCCTGTCTGTACGGTGCTTCGCAAGTTAAAATTGACACTAACATTGTTGAGATCTTCTCCGAAGATGTGCCAATTCGAACAGCTTACGATATTGTTGATGAGCACATGATGGGTTCTGGAAATATGCTAATCATGCTCAAAACGGGCGAGTCGGATGCAATGATGGAGCCTGAGGTATTAAGGGTTATGAGCGATCTCCAACAGCAGTTGCAGCGAGATTATGGCGACTATATTATTCGCAGTAATTCGTTGGCGGATTTGGTAAAAGAGACGCACGCTATTATGCAAGGTGATGAGCGTTACCGTTCTATTCCCGATGACAAAACAACGGTTTCGCAGCTGCTTTATTTGTTCAACAGTGCCAATCCAAAGGAGCGTCGAGCGTTGGTCAGCGATGATTATTCCAAGAGCCATATCAGTGTGCAGCTGAGGAATGCTGGCTCGACGGAATATGCCTTGTTTTTTGATGATATACAGCGTGATATTGATGATGCTTTTGCTGGGCTTAAGCAGCGTTTTCCAGAGATACAAGTGCAAATTACTGGCAGCTTTGCTTTAATGATGAAGTTGTCTGACGACTTGAGCCATTCCCAGTTCAAGAGTTTGGCGATTGCCGCTGTTGTCATTAGCTTGTTGTTGATGGTGACATTGGGCTCGCTACAAGCGGGAGTGATGTCTATTATTCCAAATCTAATACCGGCTACATTGGCTTTTGGCTTGATGGGGCTCTTGGACGTACCACTGGATACCGATACGTTAATTATCGCGCCGCTCATTATCGGCATAGCTGTGGACGATACCATTCATTTTATTAGCCATTATCGCATGGCGCTGGTTGCTACCAATAGTATGAAGATTGCGCTGATAGACGCCATTAAAGAGGTGGGCCAGGCGGTTACATTTACCACTTTGATCTTGGGCTGTGGCTTCTTTATGTTAAGCTTTAGCGACCATTTAGGACTGGTAAAAATTGGCACTTTTGGTTCACTTGCGATTTTTGTTGCTCTTTTATGCGATTTGTTGTTTTTCCCTGCGCTAATTATGATTTTTAAACCAAAATTTGGCGAGAAAAATGTTGATGATAATTTAAATTTTAATGGAGGCGTCAAATGACTGCTCGAGCCCTACTTGTAACCTTTATTAGCGTTGTATTGATGGTTGGCAGCCCAATTGTGTCGGCAAATACTGACCTGAGCGCAATGGAGTTAATGCAAAAAGTTGACGATAATAGAAGGAAAACAGCGGATTCTGCGTTTACCAGCATGATTATAACCACCTGCAAATATGGTACTTCTAGCGGCAAGTTAAAGTGCGTTGAAAATCCCCGCGTAAAAATTATTGAGAGTGCGCAAATTAATACCGGCGAAGACAATTTGGACACCCGCTCACTCATCATGGTGGTAGCACCTGAGTATGAAAAAGGCATTGGTATGTTGAGTTATGCTTACAACGATAGTGACAAGGAAAATGAAACTTGGCTTTATTTGCCAGCACTTGGCAAGGTAAAAAAGATTGCGGTTAGTCAGGGCGAGGGCGATAACACCGAAGCGGCCAGTCTGTTTGGAACTGAAATTTCACTGGAAGACCAGGAAGTCGGCAAGCTTAATGATTACAGATATGAGATTATTGAGAAAGGGGAATACAAAGGCAGACCTGTTGCGGTGATTGAGTCAACTCCAAATGCCGATCGTCTCAGCAAAAGCAGTAATGGCAAGACACAAACGTGGATTGATACAGAGCGCCTAGTGGCTTTAAAAGTGCAAATATTCGACCAACAAGGGAATATGATTAAAAGGATTCAAGCCGGTTCTATTGAGTATATAAATCAAACTTGGGTGGCAAAAAGCCTTGGGTTTATGAATTTAGTAAGTCAGCGTCTCACCAACATGAAAATAGACAAAATCTCCTTCGGTGTGGGTATTGATCCAGAATTCTTAACGCCGAAAGCGCTCAGTGATGAGACCTTTAGAGAAGAACACATGATAAAACTTCGTGCGCAATCTCAATAGATTGAATCACTTATATTGGTAATATGCCAATAGTGAGCATAATTAATCTAAATCATTATATTTTATTAAATTAAGTTTTCAATAAACCGCTATTTGTGTGCATTATGTGCACAACAACACCCCGGCGCAGTCTTTAAACTAGCGGGACTGAAACAGCAAAGGGGTGGCCATGCAAAATACCAAAGATTTTTTATTGGAACTAGGGTGACTTAACGAGAGTCACGTGGGCATTACCGAAGTAAAACACACCACCGAGCTGCCGATCAATTCCTTGTGAGTTGATTGATGCAAGGGTCTTTGAATAGTGATGCTCTATTTGAGGCTCATATTTAGCGCCCACCAATGCCTGCCTCTGGGCGCGTATCGGCGCCTCTGATGGCGTCGGACATAGTATAATCTCTGCTTTACGTTTTCCAGCGATATCGAGCATTGTTTAATATTGATATTGTAAGGTTTTAATAGAGTTTAGTTATGTTAGCAAGTAAGCAGTTAAGAGAGAATCTTGATTATGTTGTAGAGCAACTCAACAGAAGAGATTACAGCTTTGATGTAGACGCCTTTAAGGCGCTTGAAGCAAAGAGAAAAATTATCCAAGTAGCGACCCAAGAATTGCAGAATTTACGCAATACTCGATCGAAGGCTATTGGCCAAGCAAAAGCGGCTGGTGGAGACATCAAGCCGTTGCTTGATGAGGTTTCAAATCTCGGCACAAAATTAGAAGATGGTAAGGCTGAATTGCAAAAAATTCAAAACCAAATTGATGACATTGCAATGGCAATGCCCAATATTCCACACCCTTCCGTGCCACACGGTGATAGTGAGGATGATAATATTGAGGTGTCGAAATGGGGTGAGCCTGGTGAATACGACTTTGAGGTAAAAGATCACGTTGATTTGGGAGAGTCTCTCGGCTTGGATTTTGCCACGGCAGCGAAAATTACAGGCACCAGGTTTGTTGTAATGACGGGCAAGTTGGCCAAACTGCATCGGGCGCTGACGCAATTCATGCTCGATCAACATACCGAAGTTAATGGTTACACCGAGACTTATGCGCCATATTTAGTCAATGCAGAATCACTGACTGGCACAGGTCAATTGCCAAAGTTTGAAGCGGACTTGTTTAAAACTAGCCTGAAAGGCGAAGAGGGTGAGGCAAAATCACTCTACCTTATTCCTACGGCTGAAGTGCCGGTAACTAATATTGTGCGTGATTCGATCATCAAAGAGTCGGATCTGCCATTAAAGTTTGTTGCTCATACGCCATGTTTCCGCTCAGAAGCGGGCGCTTACGGTCGCGACACAAGAGGCTTGATTCGCCAACACCAGTTTGAAAAAGTGGAGCTGGTGCAAATTTCGAAACCAGAGTCTTCTTACGAGGTGTTGGAGCAATTAACGGGCCATGCAGAAGGCATATTGCAAGCGCTAAAGCTACCCTACCGTAAGGTGATTTTATGCACCGGCGATTTGGGTTTTTCTTCAGCAAAAACTTACGACCTTGAAGTGTGGCTGCCAGGGCAATCAGCTTATCGCGAAATTTCATCGTGCTCTTGTTTTGAAGACTTCCAGGCGCGACGCATGCAGTTGAGATGGAAAAACCCTGAGACCAATAACACTGAACTGTTGCACACGCTGAATGGCTCAGGTCTTGCAGTGGGCCGTACCTTGGTGGCCGTAATTGAAAACTATCAGCAAGCGGATGGCAGTATAGCTATACCGGAAGTCTTGCAAAGCTATATGGGTGGCTTAACTACTATAAAATAACCAACTTAACTTTTTTTGGAGAACAATAATGGACCAACAAATATTTATCTTACTAGGTATGTTTGTCTTGATGTATTTTTTACTCATCAGACCTCAGCAAAAACGCGCTAAAGATCATAAAAAGGTTTTGAGCGAATTGAAAAAAGGCGATGAAGTGGTAACCAATGGTGGTATTGTTGGAAAAATTACCTCTGTCGATGAGTCTTTTGCAGACTTAGAAGTTGCCGCTGGCGTTACTGTAAAAGTGCAAAAGCAAGGCATCAATAATAAAATGCCTAAAGGCACTGTCTAAATTTAAGATTGAAGAAAAAATAAAATGAATCATTACTCTGGCTGGAAAAACGCACTCATTGCCTTTTTCCTTTTATTATCAGCACTGTATGCACTGCCGAATATTTATGGCTCCGATTTGGCAATCCAAATTTCAAGCGCTGGCGATGCTAGTATTGGTGATCAAGATTTAGCCACGGTTGAAAACACACTCTCGACCAATACAGTCGACTATAAGTCGATTGGATTGTCGGACAACCGTATTTTGATTCGTTTTGATGACTCTCAGGCGCAACTCTCCACTAAGGCTTTATTGAAAGAAACGTTGAGTCGCAACTATGTTGTTGCACTGAATTTAGCACCTTCGGTGCCACAGTGGCTGTCAGATGTAGGTGGTCGCGCAATGTCTTTGGGTCTGGATCTAAGAGGCGGAGTACACTTCCTTCTTGAAGTTGACATGGAGGCTGTTGTGGCTATGTCGATTGACCGTTACTACAATGAATTGAGATCACTGCTTCGTGAGGATCGTTTGTATAAGAGCATTCGCAATGAGGGTAATAGTTTGCTGATTACCTTTAAGTCCGAAGAATCAAAACAGCAAGGAAAGTTGTTAATAAACGATGAGTTGCGAGATATGCAAATCGTCGAAGGTAGTGAATCCGATCTTCAGCTTAGTTTGGAGGTAACCCCTGCGGCTATAAAGGCTTCCAAATCAAGTGCTTTAAAGCAAAACATAACAACATTGCGTAACCGTGTTAATGAGTTGGGTGTCGCCGAGCCTATTATCCAGCAGCAGGGCTCAGAGCGAATTGTTGTGCAACTGCCTGGCGTGCAAGACACCGCTAGAGCAAAAGAGATTTTAGGCGCTGTTGCAACTATTGAATTCAGATTGGTCGATGAAAAGAACGATCTTCAATTGGCCGTGAATACAGGCAAAGCCCCTGCTGGCTCGAAGTTGTATTATTTCAAAAGCGGCAGACCGTTACTACTTAAAAGTTCTGTAATTGCAACCGGTGAAAATATTACTGGCGCCTCTTCTGGCATTGATCAGAACAATGCCCCAATGGTAAACATTCAACTTGATGGACCCGGCGGGCGCTCGATGTTGGAAACAACTAAGGAATTTATTAATCATAGAATGGCAGTTGTCTATATTGAGAACAAGGTTGAAACTGTACTCGAAGATGGCGAGATGGTTAAGCTGCGCACTAAGACACAGGACATTATTAATGATGCAACAATTCAGGGTACTTTTTCCAACCGCTTCCAAGTAACAGGGATGGAAAGTGCGCGAGCGGCAAGAAATCTCGCTCTATTGCTGAGAGCTGGCTCTCTTTCTGCGCCAATTGAAATTATTGAAGAGCGTACCATTGGCCCAAGCTTGGGTGCTGATAATATTGCCAAAGGCTTTTTATCTGTATTGGTTGGTTTTTCTTTGGTATTGGTTTTCATGGCTTGGCGTTATCGCGTTTTTGGGTTCGTTGCTAATGTGGCGTTGACGTTAAATCTGGTGACAATTGTTGCCGTATTGTCATTAATTCAAGCAACACTGACACTGCCGGGTATTGCCGGTATCGTACTTACCGTTGGTATGGCGGTTGATGCCAATGTGCTTATTTTTGAGCGCATCAAGGAAGAGCTAAAATCGACTAGCAATATTCAAAAAGCCATTTCAGCCGGTTATGAGAAGGCATTGTTGACCATTGCCGATGCAAACATTACCACGCTGATTGCCTCCATTGTTTTATTTAGCTTTGGTACTGGCGCAATTAAAGGGTTTGCAGTGACCCTGTCAATTGGCATTATCACGTCGATGTTCACCGCGATTGTGGTTTCGCGCGCATTGATTAACCTTATTTACGGTGGTAAAAAAGTTGAGGAGTTAGCGATATGAGTTTGAAGTCCCTAAAAATTCCAAATATTGACTTTGTCAATAGACGCCACTTGGCCATGGTGTTTTCTGCCGTTTTACTTATAGCGTCCATTGTTTCGTTGTCAGTTCAAGGGCTCAAACTGGGTATCGACTTTACTGGCGGCACATTAATTGAAGTTGGCTACCAACAAACGGCCGATCTTGAAGAGATCCGTGAAAAACTCAACGAGGCAAACTACCAAGGCGCGAACGTGCAGTACTTTGGCTCTGATACAGAAGTGTTGATTCAACTTGAGCCGCAGCAAGTATCGTCCGCTAAATTAAGTTCATCGATAATTCGCATGCTTGGTGAAAACATCGACGTTCGTCGAGTCGAATTTGTTGGGCCAAAAGTGGGTGAAGAATTAACCAACGATGGCGGTCTTGCCATGCTTTACGCTTTGATTGGTATTCTTATTTACGTTGCCTTCAGATTTGAGTACCGTTTTGCTCTGGGCTCAATCGCAGCGTTGGTTCATGATGTTATTATTGTATTGGGTATTTTTTCTGCTTTACAAGTTGAATTTGATCTGACGGTTTTGGCTGCTATTTTGGCGGTGATTGGTTACTCACTTAATGATACGATTGTTGTTTTTGATCGTATTCGAGAGAATTTTCTATCGACACGCAAAGTCGAACCTAAACCAATTATTAATGAAGCCTTGAATCAAACGTTGTCGCGAACAATTATGACGTCATTAACAACGCTACTTGTTTTGTTGGCGTTATTCTACTTGGGTGGTGAGGTGATTCACAGCTTTGCCGGTGCGTTGCTGATTGGCGTTGTGATTGGTACCTACTCGTCTATTTATGTCGCGAGCTCAATGATTTTGGCGTTGGGTATTTCTAAGGCGGATATGCTACCTTCAGAGAAGGAAAGCAAGGAGATTGACGCTAGACCTTAGAGTCTAGTCAGTCAACAAACTTCTCGAAAACCAAGCATGCATTGGTACCACCGAAGCCAAAGCTGTTTGACATCACTCGATTAAGGGCGACCTCTTTGGTTTCCCTAACAATCGGCACGCCTTCGGCTTCTTCATCCAGTGTTTCGATATTAACTGACTCCACAACAAAACCGTGTTCGAGCATCAGTAGTGAGTAAATAGATTCGTTGACGCCTGCAGCGCCTAGAGCGTGTCCAGATAGGGATTTTGTTGAGCCGACCATAGGTAACGCACTACCAAATACTTCTTTAATGGCTTGCAGCTCTCTCATGTCGCCAACGGGCGTTGAAGTGCCGTGTGCATTAATGTAGTCTATCGGGCCATTGACTGTACTGGTTGCAAGTTGCATGCAACGCTTTGCGCCTTCGCCTGATGGAGCAACCATGTCGTAGCCGTCGGATGTTGCGCCGTATCCTGTAAGCTCGGCAATAATATGCGCGCCTCGAGCTTGTGCATGCTCAAGAGACTCAAGCACTAATGCACCGCCACCACCAGAAATAACAAAGCCGTCACGGTTTGCATCGTAGGCTCTTGAGGCTTTATCAGGCGTGTCGTTATACTTAGATGACAATGCACCCATTGCGTCAAATAGCATCGTAAGCGACCAGTCAAGCTCTTCACCGCCACCGGCAAAGACAACATCTTGTTTGCCCATCTGAATTTGCTCCATAGCGTTACCAATACAGTGCGCACTGGTAGAGCAGGCAGAAGTAATTGAATAATTAATGCCTTTAATTTTGAATAGCGTAGAAAGACAAGCCGAAGTGGTTGAGCCCATGGTTGGTGGTACTCGATACGGCCCTACACGTTTAATGCCTTTTTCTCTTAAAATGTCTGCCGCTTCAACAACATTTTGGTTGGAAGCGCCACCAGAGCCGGTAATCAATCCAGTGCGTTCGTTTGAAACCTGCTCTTCTGTTAAGCCGGATTGCTTAATGGCTTCATCTAATGCTAGCGCATTATAAATAGAAGCGTCCGCCATAAAGCGCAGCATTTTGCGGTCGATGACCTCTTTAGCGTCCACCTCAGGAAGCTCGCCATGCACATGGGATCTTAGACCCATTTCAGCGTATTTTTCACTAAATTTAATACCCGACTTGGTTGTCTTAAGGGATTCCAGCACTTCAGCCTTGTTCTTGCCAAGACTGCAAACAATTCCCATGCCAGTGACAACGACGCGCTTCATCAGAAAGCGGAGGTATCAGTGAATAAACCAACTTTAAGGTTGGTGGCTTCGTAGATTACTTTCCCGTCAACTGCCATTGTTGCATCAGCAATACCCATATAGAGCTTGCGTGCAATGACTCTTGAAAGGTCAATTTTGTAGGTAACTTTTTTATTGGTAGGCAATACTTGACCGGTAAATTTGATATGGCCAGCGCCGAGTGCGCGACCTCTGCCGGGGCCGCCGAGCCAGCCCAAGAAAAAACCCACCAGTTGCCACATGGCATCAACACCAAGACACCCCGGCATTACTGGGTCTTCATTAAAATGACAACCAAAAAACCATAAATCAGGGTTAATATCTAATTCTGCTGTAATAATGCCCTTGCCGTATTCGCCACCTTCGTTAGAGATTTCGGTAATGCGATCAAACATTAGCATCGGCGGTTTTGGTAGTTGAGCATTTCCGGGCCCAAATAATTCGCCGTTGCCGCAAGTGATTAAATCTTCGTAAGAATAGCTGCTTTGTTTCATAAGTGTTGAGATTCCCTTTGTAGCAGGAATTTTATCATAATTGACTGATGTGTTAAATCCAAGTTAGGGCTTCAAATCGGCGATAATGTCGCCGATATCCTCAAGTCCTGCAGAGATGCGAATCAAGCCATCCGTGATACCACTCTGAGCCCTTTCTTCGTCGCTTAGGCGGCCATGTGTCGTGGTTGCCGGGTGGGTAATTGTGCTTTTTGTGTCGCCAAGGTTGGCGGTGATGGAGAGCATTTTGGTGTTGTTAATGAGACGAAACGCACCCTCTCTGCCGTCCTTGACTTCAAAGGAGACAATGCCACCAAAGCCAGATTGTTGTGACTTGGCTGCCTCGTGATTTGGATGGGACTCTAAACCCAAATAATGGACTTTTTCAACAAATTCTTGCCCTACCAGCCAGTTGGCAAGTTTGCTTGCGTTGTCGCAATGCGCTCTCATTCTAAGCGACAGTGTCTCAAGGCCTTTAATTAAAATCCAAGCGTTAAAAGCGCTGAGCGTAGGCCCCGTCGTTCTGATAAAGCCGCCAATATCTTCAAGCAACTCATTGCTGCCAGCAATTGCACCGGCCAAGCAGCGACCTTGTCCGTCAATGTACTTTGTTGCAGAATGGATTACTAAGTCTGCCCCCAGTGCCAGTGGTTGTTGCAATGCAGGCGTCATAATGACGTTATCAACCGCTAGCACAACACTGTTTTTCTTGCTAATTGCCGATAATGCGCGAATATCGACTACCTCTCCTAAAGGGTTGGATGGCGTTTCAAGCAAAAAAATCTTGGTGTTTGATTGGATTGCTTGCTCCCAAGCACTAATGTCAGCTAGGTCGACAAAAGTCACTCCAATATTAAATTTCGAGATAATGTCGTTAAGCAAAACAATGGTTGTGCCAAACATAGAGCGAGAAGCAACAACATGATCGCCCGATTTAAGCAGCGCCATCAGTGTGGCAAATATGGCAGACATACCGCTAGACGTTGCTAGACAGCCTTCAGCGCCTTCGAGGGCGGCTAAGCGTTTTTGAAATGCATCAACCGTAGGATTGGTGAATCTTGTGTAAATATTGCCAGGCTCTTCCTTGGCAAAGCGTTTGGCTGCTTGCTCTGCACTATCAAAGGCAAAGCTGGAGGTTAGAAAAATAGCCGGCGAATGTTCCCGCTCTTCCGTTTTCCTGTGGCCTTCTCTAATGGCAATTGTTTCGAATTTTCTTTCTGTCATAGTTGTCTTTCAATAATTGCTTTTATTCTACATCATTGCAGATCATCTCAGAACTTTCGTTTGTTTCAAGCTGTTGCTTGGATTCGTCACAGCGCAACGCCTCAATACTGTCCAAGTACGCGTTGTCGATATCTTTGGTGACGTAGCAACCATCGAAGCATGAGCAATCAAATGTTTTGATGTCAGGATTGCCTTGTTGTACCGACCAAATTAAATCGTCTAAATTTTGATAAATGAGTCGATCAGCGCCAATTGCCTGGCAGACCTCTTCGGTACTTCTGTTATGCGCGATAAATTCATTTTTGCTTGACATGTCAATGCCGTAAACATTAGGAAAGCGAACGGCGGGTGCGGCAGAGGCAAAGAACACTTTGGCGGCACCTGCGTTTCTTGCCATTTGCACGATTTCTTTACTGGTGGTGCCGCGAACGATAGAATCGTCAACTAGCAGTACATTCTTGCCTTTGAACTCCAGTCCAATGGCGCTGAGTTTTTGACGAACCGATTTTTTTCGCTCTTTTTGTCCAGGCATGATAAAAGTTCTGGCAATGTAGCGGTTCTTAATAAAGCCCTCTCGATATTTTGCGTTTAGCTCATAGGCGAGTTGAAGTGCGGCTGTGCGTGAGGTGTCTGGAATAGGAATGACAACATCTATGGTCTCCTCTTTCCACTCTTCCTTGATTTTGTCAGCAAGACGATCGCCCATTCTTAAGCGTGATTTGTAAACCGAAATTTTGTCAATGATTGAGTCGGGTCTTGCAAAATACACAAATTCAAAAATACAGGGCGTTAGTTCTGGGTTTTTGGCACATTGTTGGGCGTGGATCTTACCCTTTCTGTCGATAACAATAGCTTCTCCTGGCGCGATATCTCGGATAACGGTGTACCCTAATGCGGTCAGTGCAACACTTTCGGAGGCAAGCATGTATTTGGTGCCTTTGTCTGTTGTTCTCTCGCCCAAAATGAGGGGCCTAATTCCGTTAGGGTCTCTAAAGCCGAAAATACCGTAACCCGGAATCATGCCGATGGCTGCATAAGCGCCTTTGACTCTTTGGTGGAGTTTACCAACAGCGGCAAAAATATCTTCTTCATCGATTCTGCTTTTTTGTTGTTTGGCAATTTCACTGGCCAGCACATTGAGTAAAATTTCAGAGTCGGAGTTGGTGTTGGTATGTCTTCGGTCTTGCTCAAACAATTCTTTGGCCAAGGCGTCGGTATTGGTTAGATTGCCATTATGAGCAAAGGCAATACCGTAAGGTGAATTAACATAGAAGGGTTGGGCTTCTGCGCCCGAAGAACTGCCAGCGGTTGGGTAACGAACATGGCCAATACCCATATCACCCTTGAGCATTGCCATATGACGCGTTCTAAAGACGTTACGAGCTAGGCCGTTGCCTTTGCGCATAAAAAATCGGCCCTTATCTGCAGTGGTAATGCCTGCAGCATCCTGACCTCGGTGTTGAATGATTGTTAATGCATCATAGATATAGACGCCAACTTCTTTATTAGTGGTGGAGAGTATTCCAACAATACCGCACATAATTTATTCCTCTGTTTCTATGGGTTGTTCAGCAATGATTTCATCGCCAGGCTCTAGTTCGACAAAGAGCAAATGCTCTGATAAATTTGGTTTTATATCCACACTCCAATCTTGGAATGTTCTAAGGGCGCCTTGCGTTTCAATCCAGAAATATTGCTGACTTACCCAGCTGACGCTTTGCAGTACCAAGACAATAATAAGGACACATAGGCCGCCTTTAAATAGGCCAACGAATGACCCAAGGAATTTGTTTTTGATGCCAACGATATTGCGCGCATTGAGAAGGTTGTCTACGGCACTTAGGGCGTTCAATATTCTCTCGAAAAATGGCGCCAATAAACAGGGCTGCTCAGTACCAATGGTGATATTAAGTAAGCGCACAAGCGCTCTAGCGCCGATAAAGATAACGGCATAAATCACCACAAAGGAGGCCCAGGTTCGAATACCGTTGTTTTCAATAACAACGCTTAGCATCTCTAGATCGGCTAAAACGCCAATATAATTCCAGGCAACAACAGCAATGACGCCAAGGAAAACGGCGATTGACACACAACTGTTAAGCGCGCAGGGATTGCTGACATATGAGGCGGCTTCAGTGAGTTTATATAGGGCTTTTTTGGTTAGCCAAAACCCTAAAACAATGGCGCCAAAGGCGAGGCCATAAACAGATTTTCCTTCGGAGGGGTCTGGATTTGAGAGCAGTGTGTTGGCAAGTCCTTCGTAGAAAAACCAAGCAAGAAGGATGGCGAGAATGAGAAAGGCAAGGCTAATTAACTCTTTCGCAAGGCCTTGAATAAAGCCTCTGACAACAAAGCAGAAGAGAATCAAAAGGGTTAGCCAATCTGACCAGACTAATAGACTGATCGTACTCCATAAATTGTTAAAAAAATCGCCCATGATCTCCCGCTTTGATAGCGCTAATTTTACAATAGTTTCTTGGGGCGAGACTAAAGGAAAAAACGCTTAATTTTCTCTTAGAATGAGTGTTGCGTCGGTGATGGTGTGGAAGGAGCCAAAAATAACAATTCTTTGGGTATTCTCCAAAGCCAGTGCGCTGTCGATTGCGCTGCTCATACCTTGACAAACCGTTGTCGTTAGAGATGCGTCAAATTTAGCCTGTAAAAGTTCAATTTGAATGGCGCGCTCAACATCAAGCGGCACCAAAAACCAATGAGTGAATGTATCTTTTGCCAAGTCAATCATATCATCGATATTTTTATCAGCAAGTGCCGAGAAAATAGCCACCGTTTTAGCTTCAGAGGCTTGCAAGGTGTTGACAAGCTTTTCAACCGCCGCTGAGTTATGGGCGACGTCAAGAATGACTTGTTTATCGCCAACCGTAATTTTTTGGAACCTGGCAACAACGCTGGCTTGTTCAAAGCCGGATTTAATCAAATTGGTTGAAATTGGAAATTGAGGCTGCAGTGCTTCAACAACTCTCAGGGCAACGGCTGCGTTGTGCTTTTGATGATCACCCTCTAAGCCGATTTTGCCGGGATAGGGCTTGGCTACAAACTCGAGTAGCGCATTGATTTTTTTGGCATGATTTACAAGTGCACTTGGTGGATTTTCGTCTCCACAAATACAGATCTTGTTTGTGCGCATTATGCCTGCTTTCTCGCGACCAATGAGCTCTCGTGTGTCGCCTAAATAATCTGTATGATCAATGGCAATATTGGTGATAATGCAAATGTCATTTTCGACAACATTGACGGAATCCAGTCGCCCGCCAAGCCCCACTTCGAGGATGGCAATATCAATTTCGGCATCGGCGAAAATTTGCAAGGCAGCCAAGGTTGAAAACTCAAAATACGATAAAGAAACGCCATCTCTACAGGCTTCAATTTTTTCGAAAGCGCTAATAATCACATTGTCAGGGGTTAATTTGCCGTCAATAGCGAAGCGCTCGTTGTAATCGATTAAATGCGGCGAAGTAAAGCGCCCAACTTTGTATTCTGATTCGCTGTAAACACTGTCAATAAAGGCAATGGTTGAGCCTTTGCCATTAGTGCCACCAACGGTAATAACTTTGAATGGGGCGCCATTCGGGAAAAGCTTGTTATAAACAACCTCAATGCGCTCCAAGCCAAGATCAATGACACTTTCGTGCAGGTTTTCTTGCCATCTTAGCCAATCGTCAAGCGTTTTTAGTCTTCCCAAAACTCGCCCTCGATAGCATCGCCTTTCTTCTCACGTTTTTTTTCAGCAGAAGGGGGTTGGTTCATTTTGTAAGTGAATACGGTGTTTTTCTGGTTGAAGATTTTTGAGGTGTTTTTCTTAAGAATGTTGTTAATAAAATATCTTCTAGATAGTGGGATCAAACCCAATAAACCGATGGCATCGGTGATAAAGCCGGGAGTTAATAGCATAACGCCTGAGATTAAAATAACCACACCCTCCATCATTTCGAATGCCGGTGTTTTGCCTTCCGCCATACTTCTTTGAGCTTTAGCCATCGTTGACCAGCCCTGGTGTTTTAAAAGTGAAGAGCCAATGAGCGCGGTGATAACGACAAGCAATACTGTGGGGAGGCCACCGATAGTATCACCAACGCTGACCAGTACGTAAATCTCCAGTAAGGTCACAACTACAAATAAAGGAAATAACATTTAAACTCCTTTTGTATTAGTAAAAAGTATATCCCACACGCCATGGCCGAGTCGCTGTCCGCGGTTCTCAAATTTTGTTAATGGCCGGTGCGCGGGTCTTGGAGAATATATATGGTCGCCAAGGGTGTTTTTAAAGTGGGGGTGCACCTCCATGGTTTCCATGATGTGCTCGGCGTAGTTTTTCCAATCGGTGGCGATATGGATAATGCCGTGCGTTTTTAACTTGTCAGCCAACATGTCAAGCAGACTTGTTTGCAGAATACGCCTTTTATGGTGCTTCTTTTTATGCCATGGGTCTGGGAAAAACAATTGAAAGGCTGAGAGACTGTCGTCTTTAATATGATGCTTTAAAACCTCAACTGCGTCGTTTTTAATAATTTTCAAATTATTCAGTTGGTGTTTATTTGCCTCATTGATAAGCCTGCCGACACCTGCCTCGTACACTTCAATGCCCAAGAAATTCTTTTCAGGTTGGTCAATAGCCATTGCAAGCAAGCTGTCGCCGTTACCAAAACCCACTTCAATTACTACGTCTTGGCTTTGAGTAAATAGCTCGTCAAAATCAAGCATCACGCCATTAATAATCTCAACGCCATAGTTTGGCCAGAGCTCATTAAGGCCAATCTTTTGCGCTTTTGAAAGCCTGCCAGAGCGCCTGACAAAGCTTTGAATGGTGCGTATCTGCTTGTTGTTACTCATAATGAATAATCCATGATTAGAGGGGAGTGGTCTGAAAAACGCTCGTCTTTGTAAACCTCGCAATGCGTAGCGGTGCCGGCTAAATTGCCACTGACCACCTGATAGTCCAATCGCCAACCGGTGTTGTTAAGCCAGGCTTGTCCTCTGTTTGACCACCAAGTGTATTGAAATTCTTCTTGATTAACTTCCCTGAAGGCATCAACATAGCCAACGTCGTCATAGAGGGTGTCTAGCCAGGCGCGCTCTTCCGGCAAGAAGCCTGAATTTTTTTGATTGCCGCGCCAATTCTTCAAATCAATTTTTTTATGGGCGATATTCCAGTCGCCACAGAAAATGTATTTTCTGCCATCGTTTTGCCGCTCTGTTAAATAAGGTAAGAATCGATCGGTAATGAATTCCATTTTAAAGGCTTGCCTTTCTTCTTTGCTAGACCCGGAAGGAAGGTAAAGCGATGCCACTGTGAGGTCGCCAAAATCTGCTTGAATCAGTCGACCTTCAAAATTGATGTCATGCCAATCGCTATAATAAACTCGGTCTGGCTTGGTTTTGCAATATAAGCCAGTACCACTGTAACCTTTGCGCTCAGCAGGGTGGTAATAAGTGTGCATGTCTTTTGGGTAGAAGCGTTCATCAAGTTGGTCCTCTTGCGCTTTGATTTCCTGCAGGCAAACGACATCCGCATCTTGAGCTTTAAGCCAAGAAAAGAAACCTTTTCGCTCAGCGGCGCGAATTCCGTTGACATTAATTGTTATAATTCTCATCGGAAACATTTTAATAGTTTAGGAATATTCAATGCAACAGTATCAAAAGGATTTTGTCGATTTTATGTTGGAGACCGGTGCGTTAAAATTCGGCGAATTCACACTAAAATCTGGGCGTATTAGCCCGTATTTTTTTAACGCAGGCTTATTTAATCAAGGCAAGCATTTGTCGCAATTGGGGCAATTTTACGCTCAAGCGATTGAAGCGAGCTCCATTGAGTTTGATGTGCTTTTTGGCCCTGCTTACAAGGGCATTCCGTTGGCAACGGCAACAGCGATGGCACTAAATGACAGTTTCAATAGAAATGTGCCTTACAGTTTTAACCGTAAAGAGGCCAAAACTCATGGCGAGGGCGGTAATATTGTTGGACACCCTTTAGAGGGCGACATTCTTATTATTGACGATGTGATTACAGCCGGTACCGCAATTCGCGAAGCGCAAGATATCATTGCTGCTAACGGCGCAACGACCAAAGGTGTGATTGTTGCGCTGGACCGTCAAGAAAAAGGCAAGGGCGAGCTTTCAGCTATTCAAGAGGTGGAACAAAATTTTGGCATTTCGGTTGCCAGTATTATTAATTTATCGCATTTAATCACCTATCTTAAAGGTCAACATGATGCGGCGCTTATCGATAGAATTGAAACATATAGAGAGCAGTACGGTATCTAGCTACCTGACTCATTCGTATGCTTGAAGTTGTTTCAGCAAAGAGAATGTTTGAAGGTGAGGGTGTGACGGTTCATCGTCTATTTCCCATTATCGGTGCCCGGATGAATCACGACCCATTTGTGCTTTTTGATCACTTTGAAGTGGGCGTTGGCCAGGGTTTTCCCACCCACCCACATAGGGGCTTTGAGGGGGTCACTTATTTGTTTTCTGGGTCAATGCGTCACACTGACAACTTGGGCAATGATTCAGTAATCACTAAGGGTGGTGCACAAATATTTTGTGCTGGGAGGGGAATTGAGCACTCTGAGATGCCAGATTCTAGGGACGCCACAAGAGGCATTCAATTGTGGATCAACTTAGCAAAAAAGGTAAAAACTATTGAGCCAAGTTACCAGTCGGTTGATGCCGAAGAATTACCTGAGTCAGCTGCAAATGGCGTTAAAGTAATTACAATTGTTGGCGACTCATCGCCCGTTAAGCTTCAAAATAAAGCGATCTATCAATGTGTTGAAATGTCACAAGATTCGAGCTATGAGATCAATGTTTCAGATAAGCGAGGCCTGGTTTACATGATAAGTGGTACGCTCAGATGCAGTGATAAAGCTATCAATGAAAGTCAGGCGCTAATATTTAACTCTAAAGAATCGATATTATTTCTGCGTGCAGAGACCAACTGTCATTTTATGATTGCTTATGGTGAGCCGCATAGTGAGCCCATTATTCAGTACGGGCCTTTTGTTGATTGATTTTATGATTTCGTATCAGGTTCCACAATGAGCGTGACAGAATCTGTATCAACAACCTTAACTTTTTGACCAATTTGCATATCGAACCCTTTCGCAAGCCACAAGGAGTCACCAACTTTAACTTTGGCCCCATTTTCATCATTTGATACAACAGTGTAGCTGTTACCTATATGTCTTTCTGCGCGTGAGTTGAGTTCGTTATCGATGGTTCTGACGGGGAAGTATTTTTGTGCCAAAAATATAGAGGCCAATGACAAGGCTGCAAATAGGAGTAGCTCGGTTTGCCACGATAGCTCAGGTATTATTTTGCTGACAATACCGATCATTATTGCCGAAACACCCATCCATAAGAAGAATGTTGACCATGCGAACAGTTCAATGATTATTAGAGCAAGGCCAAAAACCAGCCAGTGCCAATAATCTATAGATTCGAAAAACGCTTCCATTAATGAAACCCCTTAATTACTTGTCTTTTCCAAGTATACCTTTAGCAAGCTCACCAATGCCGCCTAAGCTGCCAATCAGAGCTGATGCCTCCATTGGCATTAGCACTAATTTTTCATTATCAGCCGTTGCAATTGCTTGAAGGGCTTCAGTGTATTTGGTGGCCACAAAGTAGTTTAGTGCCTGGACATCACCATCACGCACAGCCTCAGAAACCATTCTGGTTGCATTGGCCTCAGCTTCAGCCAACCTTTCTCTGGCCTCTGCATCCCTAAATGCTGATTCTTTTCTGCCTTCAGCATCTAGAATGGCACCTCGTTTTTCTCCTTCTGCACGTAGAATTTCTGATTGGCGTTTACCTTCAGCCTCAAGAATGTCTGCACGTTTTTGTCTTTCAGCTTTCATTTGTCGACTCATTGCGTCAACCAAGTCGTTTGGCGGCTCGAGGTCTTTTATTTCAATACGCGTTACTTTCACACCCCAAGGATTGGTTGCTTGATCGACAACAGTCAGTAGTCTTGTGTTAATATCTTCACGGTTTGATAGCATCTCATCCAGGGTCATTGCGCCCAATACGGTTCTGATGTTTGTAAGACATAAGTTTCTCATTGCAGTGGGTAGGTCGTTAACTTCGTATTCAGCTTTTGCCGAATCTACAATTTGAAAGAAGGCTATGCCATCAGTTTGAACGGCTGCATTGTCTTTGGAAATAACGCTTTGTTTGTCAATGTCAAGAACTTGTTCTCGCATATTGACCTTGGCGTTAACTCTGTCAACGAAGGGGATTATAAAACCAAGGCCAGGTTTTAAGGTGTGTGTGTATTTTCCAAAGCGCTCAATGAGGTACTCACTTCCCTGACCGACTGTCTTGACACCTCTAAAGATAACAAAAACAATCAAGATGACAACAATTGGTGCACTTACTAATGAAAAATCAAAATTCACGGCAGTTCTCCTGAAAGGTAATTAAGTTCATTATAGCACACAATAGGGTTATACTTGTCAAGCGATATCTATACTTACACTAGCATTAAGTTTGTTTTTTAGATTATTTTCAGGTGAATGGTGCCAACACTTAATCTTAAGGCGGGTAGAGGGTCTATAAGTGCCCACCCCCTAATCAGTAAAGTTGAATCCGGCGATAGACCTTGATGTTGTTGAACTTAAAAGGTATACAACGGCACTCGAAATGGATTTCGGCTTGATTGTAAAACTGGTCGTTTAATTCAAAGAAAAATAGAGAAAATAATGAGATTGAGCATAGCAGGCCTATGCGATTGAATTGTTTGTCTTAGAATAATGGCAACTTGCGCCGTTATTGTTCTATTTTTTAAGGCGCTTTCTTGAGTGAGGCGAAGGAGTTTAGCTAAGGCTAAATGACTGAGGCAAGCTAAGAGAGGAACGCAGAAAAATAGAAAAAGAACAAGCAAGTGGTGGAGGGATAGGGATTTGAACCCTAGAAGGGTATTAGCCCTTGCCGGTTTTCAAGACCGGTGCATTCAGCCGCTCTGCCATCCCTCCAACAGGGGGCTATGATACAGTTTTTATACTGATAGTAAATAGAAATTTAATTAAAAATCGGTAAATTTTTGCGTATAATTTACCCTTTTTGGAATTTATGTAGGTAGTCGTCATGGCAAAAGTCTGTCAAGTTACTGGTAAGCGCCCTATAAGCGGTAACAACGTATCACACGCGAACAATAGAACGCGTCGTCGTTTTTACCCAAATTTACACACACACCGTTTTTGGGTTGAAGCTGAAAACCGTTTTGTTAAATTGAAGTTGTCTGCAAAAGGTTTGCGCATTGTTGATAAAAAAGGCATTGATGTTGTTTTGTCAGAAATCCGCACTCGCGGCGAAAAGGTTTAAGGAGATATTATGAGAGATAAAATTAAATTGGTATCTTCAGCTGATACAGGTCACTACTACACAACAACTAAGAACAAGCGCCTTCACCCTGAGAAAGTTGAGGTTAAGAAGTTTGATCCTGTTGTAAGAAAGCACGTTATTTACAAAGAAGCGAAGATTAAGTAATTTTAATCAAGCTTTTTAAAAGCCGCGTTCATCGCGGTTTTTTTTCGCCTATAAAAAAGCCCGCGATGAACGCGGGCTTTTGATTTTCTGCCAGTTTTAAGCTGAGAGGTTTTCCAGTGGAACGTTGGCAGCTAAATCGGTGTATTCGCCAATTTGGTCAAAGTTCAGGTACTGGTAAATCTCGCCTGCAAGTGGCTCAATCCCTTGCATTTGCTCAAGATATTCCTCGGCAGTTGGGATGCGCCCTAATTGCGCTGAAATGGCGGCCACTTCCGCAGAAGATAGGTAAACATCGGTGTTATCACCAAGGCGGTTAGGGAAGTTACGAGTTGAAGTTGAAACTATGGTCGAGCCTTCATTGGCACGCGCCTGGTTGCCCATACATAGCGAGCAGCCCGGCATTTCAGTGTGATCAGTAATCGCACTAAAGGTATCGTAAACGCCTTCTTTCTTAAGTTGCTCTTCATCCATTTTCGTTGGTGGCGCAATCCAAAGTTCTGCGGCAACCTCACCTTTGCCTTGTAGTAACTGTGCAGCCGCTCTAAAGTGGCCAATATTGGTCATACAAGAGCCAATAAAGACTTCATCAATCTTGGTGTTAGCAACATCAGAAAGTGTCTTTACATCATCAGGATCGTTCGGACAAGCCAAAAGCGGTTCTTTGATTTCTGACATGTTGACCTCGATGATTTCAGCGTATTCAGCATCAGCATCAGCTTTCATTAGTTCTGGGTTTGCTAGCCATTTTTCCATTCTGATAATACGTCGAGCAATGGTGCGCTTGTCGCCATAGCCCTGTGAAATCATCCATTTAAGCAAAGTGATGTTAGAGTTCATGTACTCAATCACTGGTGCTTTGTCTAGGTGAACCGTGCAGCCGGCAGCTGAACGCTCAGCCGAAGCATCGGACAACTCAAAAGCTTGCTCAACTTTAAGATCTGGTAAGCCTTCAATTTCTAATACGCGACCGGAGTAAACATTCTTTTTGCCTGCCTTTTCAACTGTTAGCAAGCCTCTTTGGATAGCCGCATAAGGGATTGCGTTAACCAAGTCACGCAGTGTGATGCCTGGCTGCATTTCGCCGCTGAACCTCACTAGAACGGATTCTGGCATATCAAGAGGCATGACGCCAGTTGCGGCAGCAAACGCCACTAAGCCGGAGCCGGCTGGGAAGCTAATGCCAATTGGGAAGCGTGTGTGAGAGTCGCCACCAGTGCCAACGGTGTCTGGCAATAACATACGGTTTAACCAAGAATGAATAATGCCATCGCCAGGGCGTAAAGAAACACCACCACGATTCATAATGAAATCTGGCAGTGTATTGTGAGTTGTTACATCAACCGGTTTAGGATAGGCGGCTGTATGGCAGAATGACTGCATTGTTAAATCTGCAGAAAAACCCAAACAAGCTAAATCTTTAAGCTCATCTCGAGTCATTGGGCCGGTTGTGTCTTGAGAGCCTACGGTTGTCATATGTGGCTCACAGTAGGTACCTGCGCGAATGCCGTCTACACCACAAGCCTTGCCAACCATTTTCTGCGCTAACGTGTAACCCTTGCCCGTGTCTTTGACTTCGGTAGGTGTGCGGAACAGTGTGGATGGCTCTAAATTAAGTGCTGTGCGCGCTTTAGCGGTTAAACCTCTTCCAACAATTAGGGGGATGCGGCCACCGGCTTGAACTTCGTCAATAATAACGTCTGACTTGAGTTCAAAAGTTGTGATAACTTCATCGGTGTCGTGTTTTTTGACTACACCCTCGTAAGGGAAAATGTCAATTACATCACCCATTGCCATTTTGCTTACATCAAGCTCAATCGGTAGGGCGCCCGAATCTTCCATGGTGTTGTAAAAAATAGGAGCAATTTTGCCACCTAGGCAAACACCGCCACTGTTTTTGTTTGGCACGAAAGGAATTTCATCACCCATAAACCACAACACGGAGTTCGTGGCTGACTTACGCGAAGAGCCGGTACCAACAACATCACCCACGTAGGCCAATGGAAAGCCTTTTGCCTCAAGTGAGTCGATTTGTTCGATAGGGCCGATTTCACCAGCCTTGTCAGGATTAATTCCCGGGCGCTCCATTTTTAGCATCGCCAGGGCGTGTAGTGGAATGTCGGGGCGAGACCAGGCGTCTGGTGCTGGCGACAGGTCATCGGTGTTGGTTTCACCGGTAACTTTAAATACCGTAACCGTTAGTTTTTCAGGCAAAGTGTCTTTGCTGGTGAACCATTCGGCGTTAGCCCAAGATTCTAAAACTTTCTGAGCATGGCCGTTGCCAGCTTTTGCTTTCTCTTCGACATCGTAGAATGCATCAAACATTAACAAAGTATGAGAAAGACCTTCTACGGCAATTGGCGCTAATTCTTCATCGTCTAACAAGTCAATAATTGGAGCAATATTGTAGCCACCAACCATTGTTGAGAGCAGCTTTAAAGCGCCAGCTCTATCGATTGCGTTGCATTGTTGTTCGCCTTTGGCAACACTTGCTAAAAATCCCGCCTTAACATAGGCCGCTTCGTCTACACCAGGTGGAACGCGGTGCGTTAAAAGGTCTAAATAATAATCATCTTCAGTGCCCTTAATTAAGTGATCGGCCACAGATTGGGTTTGTTTCGCATCAAGTGCAAGTGGTGGAATGTTTAATGCCTGTCTTTCTTCGCAGTGCTTTAGGTAATCTTTCTTCATTAGGGTATTCTCGGTAAGTGATGATTCAATAACAGCGTATAATTTTAGCATTTTTGCGGTCACGCCTTAATTCTATTGACTCAAACCTTCAGATTATGAAATTTAATACCCTAACATCTATCTCCCCAATCGACGGTCGCTACGGCGATAAGACCAGTGATCTTAAAGAAATTTTCAGTGAATTTGGTCTGATTAAATACCGCGTTTTGGTGGAAGTTCGTTGGTTGCAGGCAATGTCTGAAAATGCGCAAATTTCCGAGGTTGGAAAATTCGATGAGGCGACCAATAAATTTCTAAACACTATTGTCGATGGCTTTTCATTGGAGGACGCCGAGGCAGTAAAGACTATTGAACGCACAACCAATCACGATGTGAAAGCGGTTGAGTATTTCCTCAAAGATAAAATTATGGGCAACGCGGCACTTGAGCGAGTTAGCGAGTTTATTCATTTTGCTTGTACTTCGGAAGATATTAATAACCTTTCGCACGCTTTAATGTTGAGCGATGGCCGCAAAGTGCTGTTGCAACAAATGCAAAATTTGTCTAATTTGATCGCGGACTTGGCCAAAAATAATGCTGAAGTTCCAATGCTTTCTAGAACGCACGGTCAAACAGCTTCACCGACAACGCTAGGTAAAGAAATGGCCAATTTCAGTGCCAGATTAAACCGTCAAATTTCCCAGTTTGAGCAAGTTAGTATTATGGGTAAATTTAACGGCGCCGTGGGTAATTTTAATGCGCATATCAGTGCCTATCCTGCCATCGATTGGCCTACAGTATCACAAGGCTTTATTGAGAGTTTGGGTGTTAATTATGCAGCATATACTGCGCAAATTGAGCCACACGATTATATTGCTGAGTACTACCACGCGATGAATCGTTTTAATACGATTTTGATTGACTTCTCTCGTGATGTTTGGGGTTATATCTCCCTTGGCTACTTTAAGCAAAAAACGATTGCTGGCGAGGTTGGCTCTTCGACAATGCCACACAAAGTTAATCCGATTGATTTTGAAAACGGCGAAGGTAATTTGGGTCTTGCCAATGCGATTGGTGAGCACTTGGCGAGTAAACTGCCAATTTCACGCTGGCAAAGGGATTTGTCGGATTCTACTGTGCTTAGAAATCTGGGTGTTAGTTGTGCGCATTCTCTCATTGCATTCGCCTCAATAACAAAGGGCATTACCAAGCTTGAAGTAAACGAAGAAAAACTGCTTGAAGACTTAGATAATTCTTGGGAGGTGCTGGCTGAACCGATTCAAACTGTAATGCGTCGTTACGGCGTTGAAAACCCTTATGAGAAACTTAAAGAGCTTACTCGAGGACAGAAAATTAACGCCAAAATTTTGCAAGATTTTGTCGCCACTTTAGACATTCCAGAAGAAGCTAAAAAAGAGCTGGCACAGTTAAGTCCGATGAACTACATTGGCGATGCGATTAAGTTGGCAAGAAACATATAAAATAGCTTACGCAAAAGCCACTTAAGGCTGGTATAATCTCCCGCCTTTACAACCTAACAATCACAAAGGAGCAAAAAACCCATGGTTAAGATTAGAATGGCCCGAGGTGGAGCGAAGAGAAAACCTTTTTATTCGATTGTAGCAACAGACTCTAGAAAGCGTAGAGACAGTGGTTACATTGAGCGTATTGGATTCTTCAATCCAGTGGCACGCGGACAAGAAGTAAGACTTCAACTCGACGAAGATAGACTTGCATACTGGGCATCTCAAGGTGCACAGATTTCAGATCGTGTTAAGCAACTTGTTAAAGAGCACAAAGACCCTTCAATTCGTGAGAAGCGCGTAGCAGCAGCTGACGCTAAATTAGCGGCAGACGCAGCAAAAGTTGCAGCAGCTGAAAAAGCAGCAGCAGACGCGGCAGCGAAAGAAGCAGCGGAAGCGAAAGCAGCTGAAGAAGCAGAAGCAAAGGCAGCAGCTGAGGCAGAAGCCGCAGCAGCAGCGGAAGCGGCAGCTGAAGAAGCCCCTGCCGAAGAGACAACTGAAGAAGCACCAGTAGAAGATAAAGCTGCTGAGTAATTCTCTGTCTCACAAGTCAGAACAAAACGATGAAAAGCTGTTGGTCGGAAAGATCAACGGCTTTTTTGGTGTTCGGGGCTGGGTAAAAATCTTTTCCCACACCGAGCCCAGAGATAACATCCTCAACTACCAGCCTTGGTGGTATCTTGAAAAAGGCGAGTGGAAGACGGTTGAAATCACCAATGGTCGTGAACAATCGAAAACTATTGTTGCCCATGTCAAAGCCGTTGACAGTCGCGAACAAGCTCAATATCTTTTGGGGTTAGATCTTTATATTAGCAAGTCCCAATTGCCAGAACTCGATAACGAGGAGCTCTACTGGCATGAGATGACAGGTATGCGCGTTGTGAATGTGGATGGTGTCGAGTTAGGCTTTGTAGATAACATGGTTGCAACAGGCGCTAATGACGTTGTCGTCGTAAAAGGCGAGAAAGAGCATTGGGTTCCTTATATCGAGCCATTCTTGGTATCGCTTGATCGTGAAGAGCGCTTGATTACAGTTGATTGGGACGAAGATTTTTAACGCTTCACGGCGAAACTCCCTAATTATTACCGGCACAAAAGATACGTGGCGTTATTCAAGCGCCCCTGTTGGCAGTTTCGAGCCTAATGGTTTTGGTTTGTATGATATGGCTGGCAATGTTGCTGAGTGGTGTCAAGATTGGTATCAACGGGATTTTTACTCTGTGTCGTCGATGGACAATCCACAGGGGCCAGAAACCGGCACTGAAAAAGTTTCTCGTGGAGGGCATTGGTTTAGCTGGGATCGCGGTTTACGTGTTCACAATCGAGGTAGTAATTCTCCAGATGTTAAGGCTTGGCAGGATGTGCAGGGCTTTCGATTGGCTGTAGATCTTTAACAGTCTAGCACTAGTTTGAGTCGTTGTCCGGCTCGTAAATGCCTTCTTCGTCCTTAAAGCCATGTCGGTCGACTTTAAGGTCATGAATCACACCGTCATTCACGCTATAAATCCAGCCATGAACATGCAGTTGTTGGCCACGTTGCCATGCGGTTTGTACAATCTTGCTGCGTGATAAGTTGGAAACTTGTCGAATGACATTAATTTCGCACATGCGGTTTAATCGATCTTCATCTGAATCGAGCTTCTTTAATTCTTTTTGGTTAAACCAAAAATGGTCTTTAACCGAGCGCAACCAGTAATCACTAATACCTGCATTGGTGTTTTCCATTGCAACCTTGATGCCACCGCAACCGTAATGGCCGCAAATAATGATATTCTCAACTTTGAGTACGTCGACAGCGTACTGGATGACCGACTGGCAGTTAAAGTCGACATGCTTCACCAAGTTACCAACGTTTCGATGGACAAATAACTGACCTGGCAACAAGCCCACAATTTCATTCGCGGGAACGCGACTGTCAGAGCAGCCAATCCATAAGTATTTTGGGGTTTGCTGCTTTGCTAGGGTGGCAAACAACTCGGGCCGCTCTTCTGAGACTTGTTTTGCCCAGCGCTTGTTGTTTGTTAATAATTCAGATACGTCCATAATTGTTGCAATTATACATTTTGCAATATCCTAGCATTCTAAAAATTATTGCATTGCTGTGAGATTTTAAAAGTCTTAAGTCAAACCAATATAATTTGCATTAATTCAAATAAAAAGCCACTCGGCTAGCGCTATATTGTAATAGAATCTCCTTAGCCAATGCTTGAGTGGCAAAGGACTGAAACCACACTTTCTAATAAGCGTATTTGATGAACTGGATAAGCAAAATATTCCCCTTCCTATTGTGGATTAAGGAGTTAAAAAACCCCGAGGTATTGAAAGCGGATGCCATTGCTGGCACAACGGTCGCTTTGGTGTTGGTGCCACAATCAATGGCTTACGCTCAACTGGCTGGTCTTGGCCCTCAGTACGGCTTATACGCCTCTTTCCTGCCTGTAATGATTGCCGCCCTGATGGGCTCATCAAGACAACTCAGCACTGGCCCAGTGGCTATTGTCTCTTTATTGTCCGCTGCAGCGCTTGGTGATCTAGCAACCGATCCCGGCAGTTATGCTGTCTACGCAGCGCTTTTGGCACTGATTGTCGGATTGTTTCAATTTTTGCTCGGCATCCTTAGAATTGGTTTTGTCATCAATTTCATTTCACACCCTGTAGTGAATGGCTTTACCAATGCTGCAGCAATTATTGTTAGTGTTTCTCAATTGCATAAGCTCGTTGGTATTCGGGTGATTAACAGCTCGGACACTGATTGGAGTGCGGCTTGTCAGCCTCTAACGCTACTGGACAGGTTGGAGCAAGCGGGAAATAGTGCTATGCACGCCATTTGTAACGCCGATCAAAATTATGAAACCCTATGGCGTTTGTTGGAGGCTGTTTCAAGCTATGCACACATTCCAACATTGGCTATGTCGGTATTGGCGTTATTAACGATGTTGGTGCTAAAGCGTTTTTATCCGAAAATTCCAGGCATCTTAGCCGTGGTTGCTGTCTCTATTTTAGTTTCTTGGGTTATTAGTTATGAGTCCATGGGCGGCGCCATTGTTTCCTCGGTAAGTGTCGATAGCATTTTTAGCTTCAAAGTGCCGAGTTTTGACTTTAAAGCCATAGGATCGTTATTTATTTTTGCAATCATTATTGCATTAATTGGCTTTATGGAGGCTATCTCAGTGGCGAAATCAATGGCTGCTAAAACCAAACAAAGACTCGACGTTAACCAAGAGTTGATCGGACAAGGTCTGGCCAATGTCACCTCAAGTTTTTTCCAAGGTTATGCGGTTGCGGGTTCGTTTTCGCGGACTTCTGTGAATGCCGACTCTGGCGCTATTACGGGTTTTTCTTCGGTAGTAACAGCTGTCATTGTTGGTATAACGTTATTGTGGTTTACGCCATTGCTGTACCATTTGCCCCAAGCAACTTTGGCAGCGGTGATTATGTTGGCCGTGTTTCAATTAATTAACTTTGGACCGATATGGCACGCCTGGAAAATCGAAAAACATGATGCAATTGTCGGCCTCCTCACTTTTATCCTGACTTTAATATCTGCGCCGCATTTAGAAAACGGCATTGCTTTCGGTGTCATCCTTTCACTGGGCTTGTTTCTGTACCGCACTATGCAACCCAATTTCAGTGAGCTTTCTGCTCACGACGGCTCTAAAAACTTCGTCAGTGCAGGTGAGAACAACCTTGAAGGCTGCAAAGTGGTCAGTCTAGTGAAATACAGCGGCTCGTTGTATTTTGCTAACGCCGGTTACTTTGAAACAAGAATGCTGGAATTGATTGCCAATAATCGCGAACATTTGTGTTATATTATTGTTGATGTGGCGGGCATTAATCAAATTGACGCCAGTGGCGAAGAGATGTTATTAAATCTTGTTGAGTCTTGTTCCGAGTCAGGCGTTGAAATTCTATTTGCCAGAATGGAGGGCTTAGACGCCGTTCTAGAAAGGGCCGGCTTTAAAGACAGAGTTGGGCAAAATCGTTTCTTCCAACGACGAAGTGAGGCTTTGCGCTATGCCTGGGAGGAGATTGGTGATCCTGAGGCAGAGTTTAATAGCCCATTAAGGCATCTTATCGGCCGCTAAAGGTTTTTGTAAAAAGCCTTCACAAAGTACAATCCTTGGGGCTCGGATGTTGGCCCTGCTTGTCGTCTATCTTTACTGTCCAAAACATCTTGCACCCAGCTAACTTCGCGCTCGCCTCTGCCGACTCTTAAGAGCGTGCCAACAATATTGCGAACCATATGATGCAGAAACGCGTTGGCTTTAACCTTCAGCAGGACGGTGTTGTTACTCCTGGTTATGTTTAGATACTCAATGGTTTTGATGGGGGATTTAGCTTGGCATAGGCTATCACGGAAACAAGAAAAATCGTGTTCACCCAACAACAAAGTCGCAGCCTCTTGCATTTTCTCAATATCGAGCGGTCTGGGCTGCCAAAGGTGTGAGTCGGCCTTTAATGCTGAGCGTACGGGATGGTTGAGAATCTTGAACTCATAGGCTCTGGCGTATGCGTTAAAGCGGGCATGAAAGTCATTACCAACCTCTTTGGCCCAGGTGAAATTAACGTCGGCAGGTAAATTAACATTACCACCAAACAACCAAGCTTTGCTCTCGCGAATAGATTCGGTCTCGAAATGAATTACCTGCTCTTTGGCATGTACGCCAGCGTCGGTTCGCCCAGAACAGAAGACACGCACTGGGTGGTCGGCAACTTTGGATAGCGCTGCCTCAACAACCAATTGAACGGTTCTAATGCCAGATTTTTGTATTTGCCAGCCGTGAAAGTGGGTGCCTAAATATTCAACACCGAGAGCAATTCTCATCTAGTACGTTATTGTAAAATCGATGTTATTATTTTAACAAAATATTGCAACTAGGCTATTGATACTCATCCTCTGGTCAAGTAAACCCTATGGGAAAAAAAAATCAACAATCGGAAATCAAAAGACTACTGTCAGCTTGCGTCTATTCGGCTCAGGGTTTTAAGGTTTGCTACACGTCTGAAGCTGCATTTAGATTAGAGATTTGGCTTGGCGTGGTTTTGCTGCCACTTGGCTATTGGTTGGGCGAAGGTGCGCTTGAAAAAGTGTTGTTAATTACTCCTATTTTTATTGTGTTGATTGTAGAAATGTTGAACTCCGCTGTTGAGGCTACGGTTGATCGAATTGGCATAGAGAAGCATGAGTTATCTGGCTTTGCCAAAGACGTGGCATCAGCTGCAGTGACGCTTTCATTAATCCTCTTTTTGGTGACGTGGTCGATCATTCTACTTTAGAAAATCTCATCAATCAGCCGATAGATTGTGTGTTTTTTGACTCCATTGAAAGTACAAACGATTACTTGTTAAAGCAACCTTTTAGCAAAACAACTCAATTGTGTATAACGCGTGAGCAGACTAAAGGCAAGGGTCAGCACGGTCGAGTGTGGTGCAGTCAAAAAGACGGCAGTGTATTGTTTTCAATACGACAAAATTTTGATGCAAGCTGTGATCTTAGCGGCTTAAGCTTGGTGGTTGCGCTGGCCATTGTGAAAAGCCTCGAAGAGACTTACGCCATTGAAAAATTAGGCATTAAGTGGCCAAACGATATTTATTTTGGCGATAAAAAACTTTCTGGAATACTACTTGAAAACCAACTTCTTGGTGGAGAGCAATCGGTTGTTGTCGGAGTGGGTGTTAATTACGCACTTGGCGAAAATCTTGACTGCGAAACCCCTTGGATTGATTTGACGACAATCAGCGCTAGTGTGTCAAACATCAAGGTACTGACAGCGGCTATTATTAATAGCGTTCTCGTCTATATTAAACGCTTTGAGGAAAATGGTTTTGAAGACTTTCAAAGTGAGTGGACGGCTTACGACATACTCAAAGGTCGGCGCGCAAAAGTAGAGCGAGTGAACGATTCTTTTACTGGTGAAGTAGTGGGCATAAACAGCAAGGGGGCGTTACTCATATCAAGTGAGAACGGCATTGAGGCGATGTATAGCTCTGAGCAAATCACCTACATTTAGGGTAAGATATGATCACCCACAAATCCACAGAAAAATAGATGGCGAACAATAGATTAGAAGTTAAAAATATCCGTAAAACTTACGCAAAACGAGAGGTTGTTAACGACGTTTCTTTTGCTGTTGAAGGCGGCGAGATTGTTGGCTTGCTTGGCCCAAACGGCGCAGGTAAAACGACGTGTTTTTATATTGCTTGTGGCCTTGTTCGGTCGGATATGGGAGAGGTTTTTATTAACCACCACAAGGTCGGCCATATGCCGATGCATAAGCGCGCCAAATTGGGTTTGGGCTACTTGCCGCAAGAGCCCTCTATTTTCCGTAAGCTCACAGTTGAAGACAATATTTTGGCGGTTTTGGAGCTTAATAAAGCGCTACCTTCTTCTCGCAGAAAACACAGGCTCGAAGAGTTGTTGACAGAATTTCATGTTGAGCATATTCGCCATATTAAAGGCGTCAGTTTGTCGGGTGGTGAGCGCAGAAGAGTTGAGATTGCCAGAGCCTTGGCGATGGAGCCAAAATTTATTTTGCTTGATGAGCCTTTCGCCGGTGTTGATCCAATTTCGGTGGGCGACATTCAACAAATTATTTACCATCTTAGAGATAAAGGAATTGGTGTTTTAATTACCGACCACAATTATCGAGAAATGCTGGATACTTGCGATCACTCGTATGTCATGCACTCTGGACAAATCATAGCCCAAGGCAACAAGGAGGCGATCCTTACCAATGAGGCGGTGAAAAAAGTCTATTTGGGTGAAACCACTGGTGAGCACTAATTCATTTATCACTCTTGGCATTGAGTCCTCGTGTGATGAAACTGGAATAGGGATATACAGCTCTCAAGCTGGCTTACTCTCTCACACGCTTTTTTCCCAAGTCGAGATTCACGCTGAATACGGTGGCGTGGTCCCAGAAATCGCCTCGAGAGACCACATTCAAAGAGCAATACCGCTCATAAAGGATGCTCTACAAGAGAGTAATCTATCGCTACAAGATTTAACCGGTATTGCTTATACGCAAGGACCGGGATTGGCCGGCGCTCTTTTGGTTGGTGGCTCAATTGCACAAAGTCTTGCTTGGGGTTTAAGTGTTCCTGCAATTGGCGTACACCATATGGAGGGTCACCTCTTGGCGCCGCTTCTGGCTGAATCTAAGCCAAAGTTTCCTTTTGTTGCGTTGTTGGTTTCGGGTGGCCATACGTTACTTGTGGAAGTAAAAGGTATTGGCAATTATAAAATTTTAGGCGAGTCGTTAGATGATGCGGTGGGTGAGGCTTTTGACAAAACCGCAAAAATCCTAGGTTTGGGCTATCCTGGCGGTCCTGCGCTAGCAAAGCTTGCTGTGGAGGGTGAGGTGGGTCGATTTACTTTTCCAAGGCCAATGACCGACCGCCCAGGGCTGGACTTTAGCTTTAGCGGTCTTAAGACGTTTGCGAGAAATACCTTCGCCAAACACCCAAACGAAAAAGCAAATATTGCTAGCGCTTTTGAAGTCGCAGCGACAGAAACACTGATGATTAAATGTCGTCGAGCATTGGAGCAAACTGGCTTTTCCACACTGGTTGTTGCTGGTGGTGTTAGCGCCAACCTCACTTTGCGACAAGTGCTTGATACAATGGGCGAAAAACTCAATGTAGAAGTGCATTACCCTGGACATGAATTTTGCACCGATAATGGTGCAATGATTGCTCTTGCAGGGCATTATCGCCTTATGGCTGGACAAAGTAATGATAATTTAGAGATTACTATTAAACCGCGCTGGAACTTAGAAGATCTGCCCGCCATTTAATGAGTAGTCATTTTTTATTGCGCTTGAGGATGCATATAAGTGAAATGAAGCGTCCTTAATGATCTATACTTTATGTAAGTTCTAGTTGCCACACTAAGGTCAACTGGCGATATTTTATTGTCATGAATCAACTTGCAAAGATTTTTACCCGAGCTGCAAACGGCTTAGATGCGCCGTTGGTGAGTGTCGAGGTGCACATTTCGGGCGGCTTGCCGTGCTTCTCAATTGTTGGGTTGCCCGAGGGCGCTGTAAAGGAAAGTAAAGACAGAGTTCGAAGCGCACTGATGAATTCCAAGTATCGATTTCCCACTCAACGAATCACTGTTTCTCTTGCGCCGGCTAATTTACCTAAGAGCGGTGGGCGTTATGATCTTGGTATTGCACTCGGCTTATTGGTCGCTTCAGGTCAATTAAAGCCAGCCAAAGATTTGGAGGTATTTGAATTTTATGGGGAACTTGGTCTTGATGGCGCTGTTCGTGGCACCGAAGGGTTGTTACCCGCATTAATTCAGGGTTTTTCTAGTAATCACCATCTGCTAATCCCCGAGGAAAATATTGATGAGAGCGCCTTGGTGAGCGAGGCAAATATTTACCCCTGCCATCACTTGCTACAAGTGTGCGGCTATTTATCCGGCGCCAGTGAGATGAATAAACTTCAAATTAAAGAAGTCTCATCAGATAACTACAAATTAGATTTTTCTCAAGTTAAAGGCCAACACCAGGCCAAAAGGGCGATGGAAGTGGCAGCCAGTGGCGGTCATAATTTACTGCTCATCGGCCCGCCGGGTGCGGGCAAAACCATGCTCTCTGAGCGTTTGCCTTCGATCTTACCACCGCTTACAAAGGAGCAGGCGTTAGAGCGCGCATCCATTTATTCTGTGGCTGGTCAAAGTGTCAATATAAGTGAATTGCGTACACCACCTTTCCGCTCACCTCACCACACGTGTTCCGCTGTAGCTTTAGCGGGCGGTGGCACCATTCCAAAACCGGGTGAAATATCGCTCGCTCACGAGGGTGTGCTTTTTCTCGATGAGCTGCCGGAGTTTCCTAGGGCGGCTTTGGAGGTGCTAAGGCAGCCGATGGAAAATGGTGTGGTGCACTTGTCACGTGCCGCCAAACAAGTGAGTTTTCCTGCAAATTTTCAGTTAATCGGAGCAATGAACCCATGTCCTTGTGGGTATTTTGGTGATGGTTCACAGAAGTGTCATTGCACGGAAGATCAAGTGAGTAAGTACCGCTCGAAGATTTCTGGGCCCTTGCTGGATCGAATTGATATGGTGCTTGAATTACCGCCTTTGCCGAAGGAGTTGTTGCTGCCGAGTGGGGGTAAGGAGAGTATTGAAAATAGCGAAAGTATCCGAAAGCGTGTATTAAGTGCTTATAATACTCAGCTTGAAAGGCAGGGCAAAGCCAACGATCGCTTGCTTTCTGATGAGGTGGATAAACTACTTCAACTGGATGGTGATGACAGGCGTTTGCTCGAGACGATGATTGAAAAATTGTCGCTTTCAGCAAGAGCGTACTACCGCACTATTAAGGTGGCACGCACCATTGCAGATCTCGATAAAAGCGTAAAAATTCAAAGAGCGCATTTGATTGAGGCTGTGGGTTATCATCGTTTTAATTATTGATTGAAAATTTCATGCTTATTATTCCGGCTATTGATTTAAAAGATGGGCAGTGTGTACGCCTAAGACAAGGTTTGATGGACGACACCACGGTGTTTTCAGACGATCCTTGCGAAATGGCTGCAAAGTGGGTAAATGAGGGCGCAAGACGTCTACACTTGGTTGACTTAAACGGCGCCTTTGAAGGTAAGCCAATCAACGCTGAGAGCGTCAATCAAATTACCAAAACATTTCCTGATCTGCCAGTACAAATCGGCGGCGGCATTCGCGATTTAAATATCGCCAATACGTATATTGAAGCCGGTATTAGTTACCTTATTATCGGCACGATGGCCGTGACGCGCCCTCAGTTTGTCTCGGAACTTTGTCGGGAGTTTCCAGGAAAAATTATCGTTGGCTTGGATGCAAACAATGGTTTGGTTGCAACCGATGGCTGGGCTAAGCAGACAGATATCCATGTTGTTGATTTATCTAAGAAATTCGAGCAAGATGGCGTGAGTTCGATTGTCTATACCGATATTGCCCGCGATGGCATGATGCAAGGTGTTAATGTACAAGCAACCGCAGGCCTTGCTAGGCAAACTTCAATTCCTATTATTGCTTCAGGCGGCATCACTAATTTGGATGATATTGCTGGGCTTCTTCATCACGCCAAAGAAGGTATTATGGGTGCAATTACAGGCAGAGCCATCTATGAAGGGTCTCTTGATTTCAGAGCTGCGCAAACCATGAGTGATGTTTATGATCATTGAAGTTGCTTACGCACTCGTTGAAAAACAAACATTATTAAGCCTTGAGGTAGACGAGGGCACCAGCCTGCAAGAGGCCGTTGAGGCTTCAGGTATTTTAAATACCTATTCACAGATTGATTTAAGCAAAGACAAAGTAGGTATTTTTGGTAAATTGGCCAAGCTTGATACCGTTTTGCGTGAAAAAGATCGCGTTGAGATTTACCGCCCTTTGATTGCCGACCCTAAACAAGTGCGCAAAGAGCGCGCAGCTGCGGGCAAAGTGATGCGCGGCGGCAAAAAAGAGTAAAATAACCCTTCTACACTATCGATTATTAATAAATGAGCGAAGAAAAACCTCCGAGTCCGACCTTTTTCCAAAAGGTTATTGGCAAGTTCTTTTACCAACCACTTAAATCCCGTAAGCAACTAATGCAGGTCCTAGAAGAGGCTGAAGACAATCTCGTGATTGATGCTCATTCTCGTTCTGTTATTGAGGGCGCCCTTCAAGTTGAAAGCCTCAGGGTGCGAGATGTTATGGTGCCAAAAGCAAAAATGATTCTGATTGCTTCTGATGCGTCGACAGAAGAACTTTTGAAAGTGATGGTGCGTTCGTCACATTCTCGTTTTCCGATACACAATCAAGAGCAAGATCGCGTTTTGGGCGTGATTCTCGCCAAGGATTTACTGTCTCATTTTGCTGAGAATGGTGGTGGTGAGTTTAATTATCGAGAATACTTGAGAGATGCACTGTCGGTTCCTGAAAGCAAGCCCCTTGGGGCGCTGCTTCGAGAGTTTCAGCAGAGTAAATCCCATATGGCCATCGTCGTGGATGAATACGGTGAGATTGCCGGATTAGTAACTTTGGAGGATGTTCTAGAGCAGATTGTTGGCGAAATTGAAGATGAACACGACAAAGAGGAGGATTATATTGTGGACTATGGCGACGGTCGTTATTTGCTGCAAGCCAGTACGCCGATTGGGGAGTTTAATGAATTTTTCGAAGCGTCAATTAAAAATGACGATTTTGACACGGTCGCAGGTATGGTTATTGCGAGCTTCACCTACTTGCCAGAGCAAATGAGTGAGATAAGTCTTCATGGTTTTCAGTTTAAAGTCTTAAAAACAGATTCTCGTCGATTGCATTTGCTTGAAGTAACACGTTTAAAGCAAGAGCCGAAAGGTTAGCTCAGACACGATTAATCGAGCGAATAAAAAAACAAAGCTAGGCAGCACCACGTTGTTTTGTACGAAACTTATACTCTCTGAGTATAATCGTCGACATGAATACACTTGAACAAACCACACAGCTTGCCATTGATTTAATCAAAAAACAACAAGCCACTGATTTTGAAATATCTGTGGCTGAGAGCTCTGGTGTTTCTACCAGTGTTAGATTGGGAGAGGTTGAAACATTGCAGTATCACCTCGACACTAGTTTTGATATCAATGTTTATTTTGGCCAAAACAAGGGTCACGCCTCTAGTGTGGATCTGAGTGAGAAGAGCTTACAAAAAGCCATTGAATCTGCTTGCTTAATTGCCAAATATACTCAAGAAGACCCATTTAACGGCCTTGCACCCAAAGAAAGAATGGCGTGGGACGTCCCAGAATTGGATCTTTATCACCCTTGGGATTTGGATGCAAGACACAGTATAGAGTTGGCAAAAGAGTGTGAAGCTAGTGCTCTAGATTGCCCTGAAATTGACAATTCCGATGGCGCAGAGTTGTCCAGTTTTGAAGGTACAAGTTTTTATGCCAACTCCAACGGTTTAATCGCTAAAGCGAAGAGCACTAGGCATTCATTGCACTGCTCTTTGATTGCAAAGCGAGACAGTGAAATGCAAACTGCTTACGACTACAGCAGTGTTTTGGATGCCAACGACTTGTTGTCGGCCAAACAGATTGGCCTTTCAGCGGCAGAATTGGCACAACAAAAACTTGGCTCAAAAAGTTTGAAGTCACAAAAGTGCCCTGTCATTTTTACTTCACGACAATCTTCGGGTTTGTTTTCTCAACTATTGAGTGCGCTTGGCGGCTCAAGACAGTATAAAAAATCTTCGTTCCTGCAGGACTCTCTTGAAGAGATTGTATTGCCAGAGGGGATGAGTATTTTTGAGGACCCGATACAGCCGAAAACAATTGGCGCAAGAGCATTTGATCAGGATGGAATAGCAAAACAAAAGCAGTTTTTTGTTGAATATGGCAGGGTGGCAAGTTATATTATGAGTCAATATTCAGCCAATCAGTTGGGCTTAGAGTCGACAGCGAATGCTGGCGGCGCCAGTAATTGCCAGGTCAGCACGACGTTTTCCGGCGCACTGGACGCGCTCCTCAACGAGATGCATAAAGGTTTACTGGTGACCGATTTGATGGGTCATGGCATTAACACCACAACAGGCGATTATTCCCGAGGTGCACAGGGTTTTTGGGTGGAGAATGGACAAATTCAATACCCAGTGTCAGGCATTACTATTGCGGGTAATTTAAAAACTATGTTTACCAACATCTCTGCGGTTGCAAGCGATGTTGATTTTAGAAGCAACATGAAAGCTGGCTCCACATTGATTAACGAAATGACTATTGCGGGTGAGATTTAAGTGAGAGAGTTCGATGCCATCATTATCGGCGGAGGCATGGTTGGCCTTGCTTTTGCAGTAGAGTTATCTGCACGACGAGATATCTCAATCGCTATTGTTGACCCGGGCGAAATAAGCCCTACGATTCAAAAATCTTTTCACACACGTGTTAGCGCCATCACACCGGCCAGTGAGGCATTCTTGAGCGGGCTAGGTGTTTGGAGTCGTATTTCTAGAAAGCAGTCGTTTAATGCCACCAAGGTGTGGGATCAAAATTCTCATGGCCAATTGAATTTCAATGCGTCGGATGAAGGTATTGATCATCTTGGCAGTATTGTCGAGAACGATCTCATCCAATCTGCATTATTCGCATCTCTTAATCGAGAAAAAATTGAATGCATTAAGGAAAGTTTGACCGCGCTTGATAAGACCGAAGAGGGATATCAGGTTACATTGAACAATCAAACAAAGCTTAGTTGTCGACTACTTATTGGCGCGGATGGTGCACAGTCTCAAGTGAGAAAACTGTCAGGCATTGACACCAGTGAAAAGGATTATCAACAGCAAGCAATTATTGCCAATATTGCATGTGAAAAGTCTTTTGATGGCGCCATTTGGCAGCGCTTTTTATCCGACAGTATTATTGCATTATTACCATTGTCTGACAAGCAGGCTTCTATTGTTTGGTCGTGCAAAAATCCGCTTGCGAATGAGTTAACCGACATGCAAGATACTGATTTTTGTCGGGCACTTTGTAAGGCTGTTGAGTATCGTTTTGGCGAAATAACATTAGCAAGTGATAGAAAGGCGTTTCCTTTGATTGAACGCAGTGCAAATGATTATGTTTTGCCAAATTTAGCACTCATAGGTGATGCGGCGCATAATATTCATCCCTTGGCAGGCCAAGGCGTAAACCTTGGGTTTGCAGATGCACAAGAGCTCAATATGCAGCTGCATACACATGGCGATAAAGCACTGGGTGATCATTTGGTTTTGAGAAAGTACGCCAGAGCAAGGCGCACTGATAACGAACTCATGGCCAAAACAATGACAGGACTTAATTGGATTTATAAAGAAAATAATGAGGGGCTTAGGTGGCTAAGAGGTTTTGGGATGAATCTTATTGACGAGACGCCAATTCTCAAGTCATTCTTGCAAAAACACGCCCTGGGGAAAGCTAACTAGAATCTCACTTTAGCGAATAATGCGAGTAGGAGTGATAATGCCGTCAACAGGAACATCCCACGGTTTTGCATCAAGTCTATCAACCTCTTGACAATTAAAGGCCAATGCAAAAAGCTTGGGCTTGTTAAATTTGTTTTGTTGTGTTTTAAACGCTAGTGTCTTGTCATAGAAGCCACCACCCATACCCATTCTGTTTTTGTGCTTATCAAAACCGACCAAAGGCATCAGGATTAAGTTCATTTCATGGGCGCCAACAAGTGGCGTAAAAATTGGCTCGTCAATACCAAAACGATTTTTTCGAAAATGTTTCCCAACTATGGCAAATTTGAGTTTTTCTCCAACCAGAATTGGGAAATAGACGCAGTATCCCTGAGTGGTTAAGAATTTAATGATGTTTTTGGTTTCGACTTCACCATCATTTGGGGTGAAGATCGCAATGTGTTTTGCCGAGCGAAAAAGCCCTGCTTTTTGGCATTGGTAGAGTAGTTTCTTGCCTTTTTTATGACGTACCGGCCTTGAAAGTGACTTTCTTAGTCTGCGAAGCTTGCGACGTAATTCCTGCATTCAATAACTTTGCTAAAAAAGTTGGATTTTAGCAGTACAATGGGCACTTTTGGGCTCATTTCAACATTGTCATGAAGGTTTTGACATTAACTAGATTGGTTTTCTTGCATGTTCTCGCCATGCTTTCTTTGACCGTTCAGGCGGGCGATGATCGATTTGAGTACGCCCTTCATAGCTATGAAAATGAGCGTTATTCTGTGGCCTTCTCTATGTTTCTTGATTTGTCAAAAGAGGGTGTTCCAAGCGCTAGTGCGATGCTAGTTCCTCATTACAACAAGGGTCTTGGAGTTGAAATAAATCCCACGATGGCCATGGCATATTTAGGTCTTGCGGTCACCCAAATGAATAATTACAGCCCTGAGTTTGGCTATCAGGCAGGTCTAATGCTTCTGCGGATTGGAGACAAATCTCTTGCCTTGGAGCAGTTAAAAACCGCTGCTAAGTATAAACACCCACTTGCCCCTCTTGAGATTGCAAAATTAAAACTCGCAGGACTTAAAGAAGGGGTACTGGAGGCGACCATGTGGGCAATGATCGCACTATCCTACGAAACAGACGACGCCAAAAAGCTAGAGTCGGAAGTGCAGAGTTTGTTACAAATTGGGCGAAGTGACGCCCAGGGGTTGAAAGAGGCGTGGTTTAGAGACAACAGTGCAGAAAATCTCAGTAAAGAAATGAAGAAAATGAGTAAAAGGGTTAAGTTGATGGGTTTGTTGAAAAACTTGCCGGAGTAAGCTTTAAAGGGTCCGTTGTGCCGTGATGATAAAGACCTGGGCCTTACGGCTCAAGGCGGAAGTTCGATGTTTACCGCAGGCTTCCCACTTCAAGGCAGGCTTGCACAATAGTAAAGCAATCTCATCTCCTGTTCTGTCTTTAATCGGCTCAGGGATAAAAATCAAACACGCACACAACAGATGATTTCATTATCACCCCGTGTATTGAAGTTTGTAAATTATTTTTTTCTTTTTTAAGTCAAACATTAAGAATTTACACTAATAACTGACGCCATATTGATGGGCAAATACCCGGTTACTCTCTTGTCAATCGTATACAATTTCCCCAAATTCTATTCTTAAATATTCATCCAATAAAGGGGCGCTAAGTGACTGTTTTATCTGCAATTTTTTTGTTATTCATTATTATGGATCCGATTGGAAATGTGCCTCTTTTCCTCAGTATTCTTAAAAATATTGCGCCCGAGCGTCGTCGTAAGATCATTGTCAGAGAATTACTGATTGCACTACTGGTGTTATTGGTATTTATGTTTTCTGGCAAATACATTTTGGCCTTTTTGCAAATTTCTCAATCATCATTAGGTATTGCCGGCGGCATTATGTTGCTCACCATTTCCTTTAAGATGATTTTTCCCGGCAAAGGTGATGTCTACTCTCACCAAGAGGAGGCAGAACCTTTAATTGTGCCTCTAGCGGTGCCATTGCTGGCTGGACCTTCGGCAATTGCTGCGGTTATCTTAATGATGGCTCAAGAGCCAGATCGCTGGCCAGAGTGGGCCCTAGCCTTGGTTGTCGCCTGGCTTTTGGCCGGTGTAATTTTGATTTCTTCAGAAACACTGGGTCGAAAACTGGGTGTTAGGGCTTTGATAGCCATCGAAAGATTGATGGGTATTTTGCTATTGTTAGTTTCAGTTAATATGCTTGTGGAAGGTATTAAACAGTCGTTTAATATTTAGTTTTCTCGCAAAATATAATTCTGTTCGAAAATTAAGCCTATAGTTGCAGTTTTTCCCACAGTTATAGCGCTATCTTGGGTTTGCCAAGCGAGTGCCATCAGGTTAAAATCGTATTTATTTTTTATCTAATTCAAAATGTCAACATTATCAGCACCTATCGTCATGAAATTTGGCGGCACAAGCGTTAGAAACGACAGCTCGCGCACAAGTGCAATGAGGCACGTTAAAGATCATTTTGAGGACGGCAAGGATATTGTTGTCGTTGTTTCTGCAATGGGCCGTAAAGGTGAGCCATACTCGACAGACACTTTGATCAATATGGTTAAGTTGGTTGGCAAGCATATTTGTCCCAAAGAGTTGGATTCAGTAATGAGCATTGGTGAGAACTTGAGTGCCGCTTATTTTGCTCACTTTCTTAATCAGAATGGCATGAATGCGGTTTCATTTGACGGTCGTCAAGCCGGTATTCTGACGGATGATAATGCCGGTAACGCTGAAATTCTTGAAATTAACCCAACTCGAATTCGTTCAGCAATAGCTGAGGGCAATATTGTGGTTGTGGCTGGCTTCCAGGGTGTTAATAATGATGGCGATGTGCGCACGCTCGGACGTGGTGGTAGTGACACCTCTGCCGTTGCATTGGGTGCGGCATTGGGTGCTGAATGTGTTGAAATTTATTCGGATGTTGATGGTATTGCCAATTGCGACCCGAGGCAAGTGACAACCGCTGTTTTTATGGATTCAATCAGCGCTTCGCAGATGATTACGATGTCGGATGAAGGCTCCAAAGTTATTCATCCTCGTGCGATTAAGGCGTCACTAGCGAGCAAAACACCGATTATCGCCAGAAATACTTTTAACGACGCGCCGGGAACAACTATTTTTCACGGGGAATCGTCAGGCGATAGTTGCGCTACCTTGGCGCACAGAGAGGATATGGTGATGGTTGAGTTTGAATATGCCCACGATGCGGGAAGTCACGTTGAAGGTGTCATTAATATCGACTCAAAACGCGTCATCCTCAAAGACGACGTGTATTTCAGCGCAAAACTTTCAAGACTGGAAGAGAGTTTCGGTTTTTATAAAGTAAGCAAGGGTTGGGCGACGGTTTCGGTTATTTTTCACGACAAAGCCCCGAAGGCGATGGAAATTGATTCTGCTGAAATTCTTGAGACAGAAGAAAACGTCATTAGCTATTTGCTGCCCGAGTCTGAGATGCGAGTTGTGCTCAATACTCTTCACGCTGCATACACGTAGCTAAGAATAGTCTTGGCGGTTAAGCTTTAGGGTTTATTGCCGCCATTATCTACATACGCCTGAAGAGTTGCGGTATTGAAGGCGTCTTCAAGTTCTGCTGCCTTTTCTGCTACTGGTACCACCATGTCGCCATCTTCAATGTCAATGACTTCGTTATTCCAGTCGGCAAGATAGGCGTCCGCATCTGTCGCACTAGCGACCGCTGCAGCTTCATCAACAGCTTCCATGAAGCGGTTATCAAGCTGTGCTTTTTCAACTTCACGACGACTTTTTTTAATCATTACTTGGGTAGGGATGTCTCGCCATTTGATAATTGTAAGTTTCATTTTTTCTCCAAAAAAGTTGTTGCCAGCTCGCTTGTTGCTGCTGTGAAATAATTCTACATTAAGCCCAGTTTTCTCACAACAAATATACTGATTTATAAAAACAAGATTATTCATTCAAGCTGAACACGACTTATTTAAAATTTACTCTTTAGCTATTTGCTTGATTGGTAGCGTGTTTATTTTTTGGTTGTTATGATCTACACTGGGTCTTGCCACTGTGGTGCAGTGGTGTACGAAGTTGAAGCAGACGAAGAGCTTACTGTCGTTGATTGTAATTGCAGTATTTGCCAAAAGTCGGGCAACTTGCATTTAATTGTGCCAAAGTCAAAATTCAAACCCATTCAGGGCGAGCAAAGTTTGTCTTCTTATATGTTTGATAGCGGAGAGGCCAAGCATTTGTTTTGCAGTACTTGTGGCATTAAGTCTTATTATATTCCGCGATCCAACCCAGACGGGATAAGTGTTAATGTGCGTTGTCTAGAGCCTCAGCCGGCAAAAATAACCGTTGAGCCTTTTGATGGTAAAAATTGGGAAGAGCATGCACACACTCTTGTCCACTTAAGTAAAGAAAATTAGTATTTTTAGTTATGTTGTTTTCTTGAGCTGACTCAAGAAAAGCATTTTTTATAGGAGATTTTGATGAAAAATAAAACCCAAGTAGTGGTAATCGGCGGCGGCGTTGTTGGTGCTGGAACGCTCTATCATTTGGCTAAAAAGGGCTGGACCGATGTTGTCATGGTTGAGCGAAAAGACCTAACCTCGGGCTCAACCTGGCATGCGGCTGGATTACTGCCACTGTTTAACATGAGCTACTCGGTGGGAAAATTACACCAATATTCAGTTGATTTTTATCATGAACTTCAAGAAGAAACCGGCATGAATGTTGGTTTTAGTGTGGTATCGAACATTCGTCTTGCGAACTGTCAAGACAGAATGGACGAGTACAAGTACTACGCTGGAGTCGGTAGTACAGTTGGTGTAAACGTTAAGTTTTTAACACCAGAAGAAGTGAAAGAAATCTGGCCATTGTGCAATACAGAGGGCCTTCTTGGTGCAATTCAACATCCAGATGATGGCTATATTCAACCTGCAGATTTAACACAAGCGCTTTGTAAAGGCGCTAGAAACCGCGGCGCTGAAATTTATGAGCACACACTGGTAACAGCCATTGAACAGCAAAAAGATAACAGTTGGATTGTCAAAACAGACAAGGGCGATATTGCTTGTGAACACGTTGTTTCATGTACCGGTAACTACGCTCGAAAGACGGGGGAGATGGTGGGATTGGATATCCCTGTAATCCCTGTTGAACACCAATTTATTATTACAGAACCGCATCCAGAAATTATGGCGCGTAAAGAGCAAGGCTTGCCTGAAATGGCTGTTTTACGTGAATCCGATGCGGGCTACTATTTACGTGAAGAAGCGGGCGGCTTACTGTTAGGTCCTTATGAGAAAGGCGCGCCAGTGTGTTATATCGACGGCCCAAGTGACGACTGTCAGTACGAGTTGTTCAATGCCGAACTCGATCGCCTCATGCCGCACATTGAGCGCTGCATGGTTCGTGTTCCAGCTTTTGGTGAAGTTGGCGTTAAAGATGTCTATAACGGCGCAATCGCTTACACACCAGACGGCAATCCAATTGTTGGTCCTGCAGCAGGACTGAAAAACTTCTGGCTAAACGAAGGTCACAGTTTTGGTATTACGGCTGCAGGCGGTGCTGGTTGGCAGTTGGCAGAATGGATGATTGATGGCGAGCCAACGGTCGATATGATGGGTGTTGATCCTCGTCGTTTCGGTCCATACGCTACACGAGGTTATTTGCGAGAGAAAAACGAAGAGGCCTATTCGAACGTTTTCACCACGCATTATCCTGATGAAGAGCGCGGTGCCGCTAGACCACTAAGAACCACCCCTTGCTATGATCGCATGAAAGCACTCGGAGCAGTGTTTGGCTCTGTGTACGGTTGGGAGCGTCCAAATTGGTTTATGCCAAGTGCGGATTACGCCTTAAGCGCTGAAGAGCTTAATCAGGCAGATCCAGAGAAGGTGCTTTGGAATGAAAACCATGCTGAGCCATTGGAAGATGGCCGTATTGTTGAAAAGAACTCGTTCCGTCGCTCAAACTATTTTGAGCATGTCGGCAATGAGTGTAAGCATGTCACTGAAAAGGTCGGTCTTTTGGATATGTCGGCTTTTGCTAAATGCATCGTCAAGGGTCCTGGCGCAGAAGAGTGGCTGGAGTATATCTTTGCCAATAAAATGCCGAAAACCATTGGTCGAATCAGCCTTGTGCATATGTTGAGCCTAAACGGTGGTGTTCGTTCTGAATACACTGTTTATAAAACAGGCCCTCAGAGCTACTACCTTGTTTCGGCGGGTGCTTTCGAGACGCATGATCATGACTATTTGTTTAAGCTGTTACCTAAAGATGGCAGTGTCAGTGTGCAACGCGTAACAACACAAACAGGCGTGTTGGTTTTGGCCGGCCCAAGATCTCGTGATTTGTTGCAAAAGTTGACCGATACAGATTTATCTAACGCTAGCTTTAAGTGGCTAACGGGGAAGAAGATTAATGTAGGTTATGCAACTGCTGAAGCATTAAGAGTGAACTTTGTGGGCGAATTGGGCTGGGAATTACACCACCCAATCGAAATGCAAAACTATATCTTTGATCAGTTAATGGAAGCGGGCGCAGAGTTTGATATTAAGCCATTCGGTATCCGTGCAATGAATTCAATGCGTTTAGAAAAGTCGTATCGTTTGATTCCAAGCGAGATGTCTATTGAGTATTCCGCGTTTGAGTCGGGTCTTGATCGCTTTGTTCGTCTTGATAAAGAGCAGGACTTTATTGGTAAGGAGGCGCTTGCGGCTTGGCAGGAAAAAGGCGCAGAAAATGGCTTTGTTACCATAGAAGTCAAAGGTGTCACTGATGCTGACGCTAGAGGCTCTGAGGCGATCTACAAAGATGGCAAGGTTGTCGGCCGCGCCACTTCTGGTGGCTATGGCTGGCGTTGTGGTAAGTCGTTAGCACTTGGTTTGGTGCAAATTGATTTGTCCGCGATTGGTACTGAGCTTGAAATCGAAATTTTAGGTGAAAGATATCAAGCCGTTGTGGTTGAGGAATCTCCTTTCGATCCGACGAATGAGTGCCTAAGAGCTTAAGGTTTTTCTAGCCCCATGTTGGTTTTTATCAACATGGGGTAACTTTCTTCTGTTGCTTAGCAATATTAATATTAATCTAGTAAATATCAATCTTTTGCCTCTAAAATAGGCGGTACTTTTTGCTAAAATTCTAGCAAATTTAACAACCTTAAGTATTATGCAAGATATTGAATTACAACAACAAATGGTGTCTTGGCGTCATTATTTGCACCAGCACCCTGAACTCAGTTTTAATGAGCAGATGACTAGCGACTACATCGCTTCTGTTTTGCTTGAGCACAATATTGAAATTCATCGCGGCTTAGCCGTTACTGGTATTGTTGCAACCATCCATGGCAAGAAACCAGGCAGGTCGATTGGCTTACGCGCCGATATGGATGCATTGCCAATTCAAGAGCTGAATGAGTTCGATCACAAGTCCGTGCACGACGGTAAGATGCACGCTTGTGGGCATGATGGTCATTCGACGATGCTGTTGGGTGCTGCAGTTCATTTAAAAAAGAACAATAATTTTTCGGGCACCGTTCACTTTATCTTTCAGCCTGCAGAAGAGGGTGGCGCTGGCGGGCGAGTGATGGTTGAGGAAGGAATTTTTGATCAATTTCCTTGTGAAGCTGTTTACGGTATGCATAATTGGCCCGGTATGGCAGAGGGTCAGTTCGCGGTTCACGATAGCGCTGTCATGGCGGCAAACGAGACGATTGAAATTGTTGTTAAAGGCAAAGGCGGTCACGCTGCAATGCCCGATCAGTGCGTTGATCCAGTTGTTGCAGGCGCGCAGATCATTACCGCTTTACAATCGGTTGTTTCTCGCAATGTCGCACCAGCGGATTCCGCAGTGATCAGCTTGACTGTGGTGAATGCTGGCTTTGCCACAAATGTCATCCCCGATGAAATGCACTTGAAAGGCTCGTTAAGATACTTTAGGCCAGAAGTTGGTGCTGAGGTTAATCGAAGAATGAAAAAAGTTGTTGAAGGTGTTGCTGAGGCAATGGGTGCAACAGCTACACTAGAATCTAGGCCAAATTACCCAGCAACGATCAACACTCCTAAACACGCTGAAAAATGCGCTGTAGCTGCTGGAATGGTTGCAGGTGATGGCAATGTGCACAGAAACATGCCACCAAGCATGGGCTCTGAAGATTTTTCATTTTTGCTGAATGCTTCAGAAGGTGCTTATATTTGGATCGGTAATGGTGAAGTGCCCGAAGACCAACCTCAGGGTGGCTGCATGCTGCACAACACACATTATGATTTTAATGACGACATTCTTTCTCTTGGTGCATCCTACTGGGTTCAATTAGTAACAAACATTTTGCAATAGACGGAGTTTTGCCCTATCATGCGAGTGCATGACTCTTATTGCAATTTCGCTGGTTATTTTGTCTGCAGCTATTCATGCGCTGTGGAATGTATTCAGCAAAAGTAAAAAACCAACTCCTTCATTTTTCCTTCTAGCCAGTCTACTTGGTACAGCGCTGCTCGCGCCCATTCTGTTGCTACACAGCAGCACCGTCTTTAGTGACATCCCAAGTCAAGTGTGGGTTTTTCTTATTATTGCTGGTTTTTTTATGTCTTTGTATTACGTCTCTTTGGCAAGAGCGTATCGAGTGGGCGATTTGTCAGTCGCCTATCCAATTGTCAGAGCCCTTCCTGTTGTTATTGTGCTTATTGTGGTCGTGTATCTTGGTCGTGCAGATCAAGTTACCTATCAAAGTGTTGCTGGTGGGCTAATAGTTGTCCTAGGCTGCTTTATGGTTCCCCTGAAAGGCTTTAAAGGCTTTCGTTTGAGTGATTATTGGAATCTAACTTGCGCAATGGCGCTCATTGCCGCGATAAGTACAGCAGGGTACTCTATGGTGGATGATGAAGCATTAAAATATTTACGTAGCGACAGCCAGTTTGACTCTGATAATACTTCAACGGCTATTTTGTACGCCTTTCTTGAAGCGTGCATTACTTCAGCGTGGATGGCTTTATATGTTTTGATGAGGCGTCAGAGTCGAGTCGAATTTATGCAGTTGATACGCTTTGACAAATCACATGCTTTTGTCGCAGCAATTGGCATACATCTGTCGTATACGCTTGTTTTGGTAGCGCTTGCTTTTGCCGACAATGTTAGCTACATCGTTGCCTTCCATCGTTTGAGTATCCCTTTGGGTGCCGCCCTGGGTATCTTGATATTAAAAGAACAGCCTTATCCGACAAAGATCATCGGCGTACTTGTGGTGCTGATCGGCCTTGTATGTGTTGCTCTTGGTTAATGCTATTTGCTGAGTAGCACAGCGCTTTCATGGTCGGGTTTTCTATATAATTTAGTTTTTGTTTAGTGTGTAATATTTGGCGCCTTAGTTTCTATGAGTTATTCGATTTTTGGAGAAAAATTTACCCGCAACAGCGGCATCTCCCAGTTAATGGAGGATCTTGGCAAGGCCAAGCATAGTGGAGACTCGGATCTGGTTATGCTTGGGGGTGGCAACCCAGCCTTAATCCCAGAGGCGCATAATATTTTTGTTGGCGAGTTAAAAAAACTCATCGCCAGCTCAGATGTTGACCAAATGCTAGGCTTGTATGATGCCCCGCGGGGTAATGAAGCTTTTATCCAGGCTTTGGTTAAGTTACTGAACGAGAATTTTGATTGGTCTTTGAGTGATAAAAATATTGCCATTACCAACGGCTCACAAAGCAGTTTTTTCTATTTGTTTAACTTGTTTGCGGGCGACATGCCAGATGGCGATCAAAAGAAGATTTTATTGCCCTTGGTGCCCGAGTATATCGGTTATGCGGATCAAGGCATTACTGAGGACATGTTTGTTTCGGTTAAACCCGATATTCAAATGTTGGAGAATAAGCAATTTAAATACCAAATTAATTTTCACAAGCTTATTTCCACGCTAGAAATGGAAGACATTGGTGCGATTTGCGTTTCACGACCAACCAACCCGACTGGCAATGTTATTACCGATGAAGAGCTGGGCAAATTAGATGCAATTGCACAAGAGTACAAGGTGCCATTAATTGTTGATAACGCTTACGGTCACCCATTTCCAGGAGCGATTTATACCGATGCCAAGCTCAAATGGAATGCTAATATGATCCTCTGTATGTCGCTCTCTAAGCTTGGCTTGCCAGGTATACGAACCGGCATTGTTATTGCTAGTGAGTCTTGCGTTGAGGCCGTCAGTCGTATGAGCGGCATTATGGTGCTAGCGCCAGGCAGTGTAGGCCCAACACTCCTCACTCGCATGATTAAAGACCAAGAGCTGCTGCATTTGTGTGATGATGTCATCAAGCCTTTTTATCAAGACAAAGCCAGGGCCGCCGTCAGGCTTTTTAACGAGATTTTTGCAGATTCTGAAGTTTATATGCACAAACTCGAAGGTGCTTTTTTCATGTGGCTTTGGCTTCCAGAGTTGTCCATTACTTCGGAAGAGCTTTATCAGAAGTTGAAGAAAGACAAAGTCTACATTATTCCTGGTCACAATTTCTTTATGGGGATGTACGGCAACTGGCCACATAAAAATCAGTGTATCCGCATAAACTACGCTAAAGATGAAACCACGTTGAGAAAGGGGTTAGAGGCTATTCGTCGAGCTGTATTCGATTAGATTACCAATAAAAAAGGGGAAGAATGGCGAAAATTCATTGGCTGGGAACAGGACTCTCGGCAATACCGGGCCTTAGCAGCCTTATTGGCAACGGCCATTCGGTTGTTGTTTACAATCGTGGGGTTGAAAAAGCCACTCAATCATTGTCGGCTGTTGAGGGCGATTATCAAATTGTTAAGTTTTCGCTAGAGGCCGTCGAGCAGAGAGTTAAGGCTGGCGATGTTGTCGTTTCGATGCTTCCCGGGGATTTTCACGTTTCTGTCGCGAAACTCAGCGTTGCTAAGGGCGCTCATTTTGTTTCCAGTTCTTACGTTTCACCCGAAATGCAGGTTTTGCACGAATTCTTCCTTAAGAAAAACCTTTGTTGCGTTAACGAAGTTGGCCTAGATCCAGGCATTGATCATTCTATGTCGCACGCCCTAGTTGCAGACTACAAAAAATCTGGGGCATTCTCAGCTGACAATGAACATTCATTTATAAGTTATTGTGGTGGTTTAAGCGACACACCGAATGACTTTTGCTATAAATTTAGCTGGTCGCCATTAGGTGTCCTTAAAGCCTTAATGTCGCCATCGGTGAGCATCCGTAATGGTGATGTATACCACGTCACCAAACCATGGGAGGCGGTTGATCTGTATCCGTTGCCAATGCCTTGGGGTGCGGAAGAGTTTGAGGTCTATCCGAATCGTGATTCGTTACCATTTATTAACCAATACCAACTGAATGGCGGGCTTAATATAAAGCAATTTGTAAGAGGTACGCTGAGGTACAAGGGTTGGAAAAATGCGTGGCAAGATATTTTTTCTGAGATCGACTCGCTTGAAATGCCCAATGCACAAAGTCGATTAACGGAGCTAAGCGACGAGTTGTGGCGCAATTTCGCTTATAAGGAGGGGGAAGTTGACCGTGTTATTTTGACCGTGGAGTTGAAAGTTGAGAATGATTCGGAGGTTGTTTGGCACAAGCAATACATAATGGACTCCCTTGGAAATGGAGAAGGGAGTGCGATGGCTCAATTGGTGTCACACTCTGTAGCTCTAGCAGTAGAAGCCATTATCGCCAAAGAAATTGCACCTGGCGTCAGTGCGGCCCCAGACGACGAGGTTTTAGTGGAGCGTTGGTTAGACAAGACAAGCACCATTTGCGATCATTTAGTGTTGATAGACCATCTATCGTAGGATTTCGTCAATGGCTACAGGTTCAATAATAGACAACAGCCAATTACAAAAAGACAATAAATCTTGGTTACAATTTCTATCACGTCGTAAGTCAAACGCGCCATTTCAGGGCGAAAAGCGATGTAAGTTTGTGGTGGTGGGCGCTGGTTTTGCAGGCCTTGCAGCGGCAAAGCGTTTGGCAGAGCTCCACCCGAATGACGAAATACTCCTACTAGATGCCCGTGAAATTGGACAAAATGCTTCTGGCAGAAATTCAGGCTTTGCGGTTGCTCACTCGCACTTTCCCGGTAGATTTGATGCCAAATTAATCAAAGGCTATGAGCGCATAGATAGACTGAATGCCCAGGGCCTCGATATTCTTCGCACAGAAATTATCAATAATAATATTGATTGTGATTGGCAAGAGGGTGGCTTTTATCATGCCGCAGCAGATAAAAGTGCACTGAGATCTTGCACAGAATTTATTGATTACCTTACAAAAAGAGGTGTCAGGCATCAGGTGTTAAATCAAGATGAGTTACAGAAACAACTCGGCACTCGTTGGTATAAAGAAGGCGTTAAAGTGAATGACGGCGCCTTAGTGAATCCAGCGAAATTGGTGAAGGGGCTGGTGAAGAGCTTACCTAGTAATGTGACACTTCATGAAAACAGTGCTGTTGATTCCATAGCTTCTGGCAGTCAAATAACTTTACGAACCCAAAATGCCAAAATAATAGCAGACAAAGTATTGCTGTCGTGCAACTACGAGATGGCAAAACTTGGTATCAATAAACACAAGATTATGGGGGTTACATTAACTGGCAGCTTTACCAGGGTAATGTCTGAGAGGGAGTTGCGCTCATTGGGCAATGTTCGCTCGTGGGGTGTAATGTCACTACACGGCGGCGGCGCCACACTGAGGCTTACTCGTGACGGTCGACTTGCTATTAGAAACACTGCTGAATACAATCGAAGCGATCTCTTTAGTGCATCAAAAACTAAAGAAAGAGGGCAACTTCATAGACAGGCACTCAACAATCGTTTTCCGCAATTAAAAGACGTGGAATTTGAGCATAGCTATTCTTGTGTGGAGGGTGTAAGCGTCAATAAAACAAACTTTTTTGAAAAGTTGGGTGATAATCTTTTTGTTGCTGGCGGTTTTAACGGTTCTGGCATTTCAAAGGGTGCGGTCTTTGGAAAGGCTCTTGCTGAATATGCGAGCGATCAAACATCTGAGCTTATTGGCGATTGCTTGAACTGTCCCGGCGCATTATGGATGCCACCTTCACCTTTTTTGGGTGTTGGTGCTCGATTTATGATGAGACAAAGGTTTAAGGGTGTGGGTAAGGATCGATAAGATAGCATATATTAAAATAAGTAAATAAAAATCTTGCCTATTAAATAAACTTAGATTATAATACGCGCTCGGAATTACTTTCGATACACTTTTTTACTCTTTTAATACGACAAATGCACAATAAAATCAGAAACTTTATCGGTTCAAACTACCAAGCTTACCAATCAAAAAAGATTGAACAAAAAACTTGGGAACAAGCTATAAAAGTTGCCCAACAATTGCGCCATGAGTACCCGAAATGGGCTTCTACAGAGTTTGTTGCAAAAGAGTTAATCGAAAACTCAAAGGCAGCGTAGCTTTATAGCATACGTTTGACCCGTAGCAATTAACTTGCGTTAATTGCTGCTCAATATTAATCACTGCAAGGCGACCAATTCTGCTTGGTACCCGTGGGATTTCTACGGTCATTTTTTTTGCTGCATAGAACTTATTGGCCGCTGAATCAATTTTGTGTTGAATGGGTAATGTTTGTCAGTGCTATTGAAAATTTCTGTTACAGTTGGCGAATTCATCTAAATAAAGACTGATGAGTCAAGCCAGCTCTGAAAATCGAATGACCCAGACTATCGCGCTCCAACTCGAAAGTCTTGTGTTTGAATATTTGCATCAAATGAACCATCAAGGTGTTCATAATTTTCTCGAAAATTGGCCCACAAAACCACTGCAATTGCGTCATATTTCACCCAAAAAATTAGCTGTACTGCACTATCTTCGAGATATAAACATCAATACCAACAGCAAAGCATCAATACTTGTGCAAAAGTTGCAAAAACACGCTGACAGTCTTTATTGGGGGCAAACCTACGGCAAACAAGATTTTGGCTCGATTTTTATGAATAATTATGGTTGGACGGAGCTTATTGGCACTAGAGGCCCAATTGTGAGTAATGAAATTGCTTGTGGTTTTCTCCTACTCGGGTCAAATACCCACTATCCCGGGCATAGCCATGAAGCTGAAGAGATATATGTTCCATTTACTCAGGCTCAGTGGAAACAAGGTGGAGAATATTGGCAGTTAAGAGAGTCTGAGTTGGCGGTTTATCATAAGTCTTGGGTTTCACACAGCATGAAAACAAGCTCCGAACCATTGCTAGCCCTTTATGTTTGGAGAGGCGGTGATCTTGCGCAAAAATCTTTCATTAATCCACTTTAAATCAAATTTTTCTATATTCTTATGATGTTCAATAAGAATCCTGCAATTTAGGGGCGGCGTAGTCACAAAGAGAGTATTTTTAAGTGTTACTTGGAAACTTCTATGGTGTTAGTTCGTGTGCTTATCGCTCCAATACCGCTTATCTTAGTAATTCCTTAAATTTTGTCTGAATTGACTTAGCTCAAGTCATGTAATAACTCGTTTATTTTCCAAGGTTAACAAATACTTCTATTGATTTATAGTATATTAACTACAGTTCTATATGATCCTTAAAATGATCTTAGGGCTTCATTTAACTATTGGAGAAAGAGTATGACTTTAACGCATTTATTTAAAGCCCAAGCAATTTTTGCGTGGATGTGGGTTGTAATGATATGGTTGGCGCCAGAAATGGTTGTTGAGCCGGGCGGATGGACTTTAACACCCAATTTAGAATCAATGCTACAACTTTTGAGTGTTCCAATGTTGGGGCTTGGCGTCCTTGCATGGATGGCCCCCACTTGGACAGGGAGTAATGTACAGAAAGTCGGTATGACCTATGGTGTTGGACTTAATTTATTATTTCTAGCAGTGCAAATGTTTCATGTGTTAACAGATGCCGCTCAGCTTGATTTGCTTGGAGTGATCCCAACAACAATCCTTATTGTGTTATTTTTCTGGAAATCTCGTGCTTAGCCCTGCTTAAAAAACTTTTGATTAAAAGCCACCTTTGACTGCTGCGTTTATGATGATTGGTTTATAACGCAGAGATGGACAAAAACAAGTCCTGAAAATTAATGTTTAAAGTGGCGCATGCCAGTAAACACCATCGCAATCCCATGCTCATCCGCCGCCGCAATCACGTCATCGTCACGCATTGAGCCACCAGGGTGGATAATCGCTTTAATGCCAGCATCGGCTGCCGCATCAATGCCGTCTCTAAATGGGAAAAAGGCATCGGATGCCATCACCGATCCTTCGACCACTAAAGCTTCATCTGCGGCTTTAATGCCTGCAATTTTGGCTGAATAGATGCGCGACATTTGACCTGCGCCAATGCCGATGGTCATTTTATTCTTGACGTAGACGATGGCGTTAGATTTAACGCTCTTGGCCACTTTCCAAGCAAACAACATATCTTGCATCTGTGATTCGGTAGGTTTCGTTTGGCTAACGCACTTGAGGCCAGATTCTTGGACTGAGCCTAGGTCTTTATCTTGCACCAATAAGCCGCCAGTTACTTTTTTGTAATCCAGTGTTGGCTTGGCCGATTGCAAGTCACCGCATTCGAGCACGCGTATATTTTGCTTCTCCTCTAGAATAACCTTGGCACCTTCGTCAATACTAGGGCAAATAATCACCTCAACGAATTGGCGATCAAGAATACTTTGCGCTGTTTGAACGTCTAGTGCGCGGTTAAAAGCAATAATGCCACCAAAGGCTGAGGTTGGGTCTGTTTTGTAAGCATCATCGTAAGCTTCAAAGATTGAGCTTCTGCTTGCCACGCCGCATGGGTTGGCGTGCTTAACAATAACACAGCTTGGCTCTGAAAAACCTCTGACACATTCCAGTGCGGCATCGGCGTCCGCAATATTATTAAAAGACAAGGCCTTACCTTGTAGTTGTATTGACGAGGAAACGCTGGCCTCCACTAAATCGACCTCTTTGTAGAAAGCCGCCGCTTGATGTGGATTTTCACCATAACGCATGGTTTGCGATTTGACGAATTGAAGGTTCATTGTATTTGAGAAGCCATCATCTTCTTTGCCTAGATAATTGGCAATAGCGCCGTCGTACTGGGCGGTATGTTCAAATGTTTTTAGTGCGAGTTTTTTGCGTGTATCGAGCGATGTATCACCTGAGTTACTGATCTCATCCAGTACAACTTGATAATCAGCGCTGTCAACAATTACCGTTACTGAAGCGTGATTTTTGGCGCTTGATCTGAGCATAGCGGGGCCGCCAATATCAATATTTTCAATGGCGTCATCGAGTGTGCAATCGGCCTTAGCAATCGTCTCTTGAAAGGGGTATAGGTTGACAACAACCAAGTCAATTGGATTGATGTCGTTTTCAGCCATCACACCTTCATCAATGCCACGACGGGCGAGAATGCCACCATGAATTTTAGGGTTTAGTGTTTTAACGCGACCGGCCATCATCTCTGGATAATTGGTATAGTCTGAGACTTCAGTCACCGGAATGTTGTTATTTTCTAGGAGCTTGGCGGTGCCGCCTGTTGAGAGTATTTCGATGCCAAAATTGGTGAGTTGTTGGGCAAATTCGATGATTCCTGATTTGTCGGAAACACTAATCAGAGCGCGTTTTATGGCCATTGATATTCCTTTAGGATGCTAAGCATTTAAAGGAATTATTATAAAGTCTTAGAGCTGGTAGAGCGCTACTTTTTTCTTTAGAGTGGCGCGATTGATGCCAAGAATTCGGGCGGCCTCAGAGTGGTTTTGATTGACTTTATCAAGAACGAATTTCAGGGTGGCGGTTTCCGTTTGCTGCGCTACCATTTTAAACACGCCAGACGCAGGCTCTTCGTCTAATTGAGTGAAGTATCGCTCAAGCTTTTGGTTAATACAGTCGTGTAAATCGCTTTGATTCATAAAGAATGCAAATAATCTCGGAATATGCAATATTGTTCGGAGTGATCGCTCACTCGGTTAATGTTTGGCCAAAAGTCTCTTGCTTTTTTTTGGTCAAGGCGCATAGAATACCAAAAAATATGCTTCCTGGATAGCTGAGTGCCTAATTTATTTCCATAAAAGGCGTGAATGCTTGAGATATGGTTTAGTATGACTGGGATTTTGTCGTTTTGACTCATTGGAGGCTTTATTTCACCGGTTGAGAGGTGGTGATGCACTTCGCCAATTAGCCAAGGGTTTCCCTGAGTAGCTCTGCCGAGCATAACGGCGTCTGCCGAGGTGTAATCAAGCACTTTTTTGGCCTTTTCAGCACTGCTGATATCACCATTAACGACCACGGGGATGTTGGCGTTACTAATCACCTTGGCAGCCGTTTCATATTCTGCCTCACCCGAATATTTTTGCTCACGTGTTCTGCCGTGAATTGCTATCATTTGAATGCCGGCATCTTCGGCTATCTTCGCGATAGTGGGTGCATTTTTATTTTCTTCATTCCATCCTGTGCGCATTTTAAGGGTCACTGGGATATCCACAGAATCGACCACTGTGTTAAGAATGTCCGACACCAGTTTTTCATTTTGCATGAGCGCTGAGCCCGCTGCTTTATTGCATACCTTTTTTGCAGGGCAGCCCATATTAATGTCTATGATGTCTGCACCAAAGCCCACGGCCTGTACGGCTGATTCGGCCAATTGATCTGCCTCAGAGCCGGCTATTTGAATGCTGATGGGTGATTGTTCGCCGCTAAAATCCAGGCGATATTTTGACTTGTTGGTATTGAGTAGATGTTTTTGAATAACCACCATTTCTGAAGTGGTCAGTGCCGCGCCTTGTTCACGACAAAGCATGCGAAAGGGCTTGTCACTGGTGCCCGCCATCGGTGCAAGAAGGACTTGGGAGTTTAGCTGATAGGGGCCGATCTTCATTAACAGAGTCTAGAGTCGTGCTTGCTTATTGGCTTTTTCTTTAAGGCGTTTTTGCTTTAACTTTGAAATGTGGTCGACAAAAAGGATGCCATTTAGGTGATCAATCTCATGTTGAATGCAGACAGCTAATATTTCGCTGGCTTCCATTTCAAATTCTTCACCATTTTGGTCAAGGGCACGCACTTTAATATCATTGGCGCGCTTAACACTCTCGTAATAATTAGGCACAGAAAGGCAGCCTTCTTCCCATTCGATTTCACCTGATTTTTCTATAATTTCAGGGTTGATTAAGCACAGTGGCTGATCTTGCTCATCCGAGACATCAATAACAATCACTCTTTGATGAAAATCTACTTGGGTGGCGGCCAGTCCAATACCAGGGGCATCGTACATGGTTTCAAACATGCTCTTAACTTGCGTTTTAATAGCATCATTAACTGCCTCAACCGGCTTGGCAATGGTTCTAAGTTTTTTGTCTGGGTAGCAAAGAATGGGTAGAAGCATGATTTTTACGAGGCCTTTATAATAACGCTATTATCCGCGTTTTCCAACTGTTCAGGATAGTCGAGAGTGAAATGAAGGCCGCGACTCTCTTTTCTTGAAAGCGCGGACTCAACAATGATTTGTGCTGTTTGCACTAAGTTTCTAAGCTCGATGAGGTCTTCCGTTAGTATGTAGAGGCGGTAGTAGTCGTCTACTTCTTTTTGAATTTGTGTCAGCCGGCGATGAGCCGCTTCTAGGCGGCGGTCGCTGCGTACAATGCCAACGAAATTCCACATAATGCGCCTAACTTCTTGCCATAGATGAGAGACCACAACTTTTTCTTGGGAGTGCTGCACACGTGAGGCATCCCAATCATTAAATGAGGGTAAATCATCCATTATATTTTCGCTGTTAATGTGCTTTGCGCAGGCTTTGGCAAACACAAGACATTCAAGAAGCGAATTACTCGCCATTCTGTTGGCACCGTGTACGCCGCTGTGCGCGACCTCGCCAATGGCGTAAAGATTCTCAACACTGCTTTGAGCGTTCATATCAGCACCAACACCACCGCATGTATAGTGTGCAGCCGGTACCACAGGGATGCGCTCACTGCATATGTCAATGCCCAGTGCAAGGCATCGCTCGGTAATGGTTGGAAAGCGTTCAGCAATCCACTGGCTGTCTTTAAAGGATAGATCGAGATACACACAATCAAAACCATGAGCCTTCATTTCATGATCGATTGCTCTAGCGACAATATCACGCGGCGCCATTTCTTCTCGTTCATCGTATTTGTGCATGAACGACTCACCATTTGGCAAAGTTAGCTTAGCACCTTCACCTCTGAGCGTCTCTGAAATGAGGAACGATTTGGCATGGGAGTGGAAAAGACAGGTTGGATGGAATTGCGCAAATTCCATATTAATAATTTCACAGCCTGCACGATATGCCATGGCAATGCCGTCGCCCGTTGATGTGTCTGGGTTGGAGGTGTATAGGTATGCTTTTGAGGCGCCACCTGTTGCTATAATTGTTTTTCTCGAAACAAAAGAAGAGACTCGGTCATTTTGTTTGTCGTAAACATAAGCGCCAAAGCATTGTTTGTCTTTCATTAAAAGATCAATAGCTATATGGTGTTCAAAAAGCGTAATGTTTGACTTTTGACGCACTTGTGCGAGTAAATTTGTTTGTACAGATTGGCCGGTTTTGTCCGACACATGGGCCACGCGTTTGGCGCTATGGCCGCCCTCGGTAGTAAGGTCGTATTTTTTGCCTTGCTGAGAAAATTTTACCCCTGCTTTTTCTAAATCTTCGATCGCGTTTGGCGCTTGTTCAACCATAAATTGAATACTTTGCTCGTTGCCCAAATCAAAGCCAGTTTTTATGGTGTCTTGTATGTGAGAATTAAAATCATCGGCAGAATCGAGTACTGCCGAGATGCCACCTTGGGCATAATAAGAAGAGCCTTCTAGAAGTTGGTCTTTGGCGATTAGCGCAATTGACAAATCCTCGGAAAGCTGTATGGCGCCCATCAATCCGGCTGCACCTGAACCGATAATGAGCACGTCAAATTGTTCAGTTTTTGACATAGTTAATTGAAAAAAATTGGGGTTAAAATTAGATTAATTAAGGTTGAAAATAAATCATAAAAAAAAGTTGTAAATAGTATTGCTTTGCGTATATAATACCCGCCTGAGTTAAACCCTACTAGTTAACTTATCTCTCCTTTAGTATAGTAGACTAAACCCGCACTCTTATTCGAGGCGGGTTTTTTATTGCGCGCTCATTTATTTTCCCATTTTTGGCTTAAACATAAGCAGTAGTTTTGGCAGCAAAGTAAGGTTTGCCAGCACGGCACTAAGCATCGCAATTGCGGTAAAAATACCAAAATAAATACTCGGGATAAAATTTGATAACGCCAACACCAAAAAACCAATAGCAACGGTGATGGATGTATAGAACATCGCGAGACCAATAGAGGCGTGCGAGCGATACATGGTGGCCAGATAATCCTGATCAACGCTAAACTCTGTCCTAAAGCGATGAATATAGTGAATGGCGTTATCCACGCCAATACCAATGGCAATGGCAGCAATGGTAATCGTCATTAAATCGAGAGGAATGTTGGCAAGTCCCATAATGCCCAAAATAAGAAGCGATGGCAGGGTGTTTGGAATCAGCGCTAGAATTGAGAGACTAACCGATCGAAAGATAAATAGAAACATCGCGAAAATCATCGCAAACACCAATGCAATGGTCTTTATTTGAGATTCAAACAAACTTTGCAATAGATTGTTGTACAAAACAAACACGCCTGTCATCCTAAAGCTATCTGGCGCCAGACTAAACTCATTAACAAGGTGCGCTCTTACTTCGTTAATAAGCTCGTTTCTCTTGAGTGAGTCATCGGTCTCTCGAATTCGAGCAACTACCCTCAGTTGGTTTTCGGATTCGGATAGGTAGGGGTCAAGCACTTGCTCTCTGGCAAAATCTGGCATTTGATTTTTGGCCAACATTAGTAGGAATCCAGTTGGTGGCATACCGGCATTGGCCTGTGTGAGAATTTGCATTAGTGTATCAATCGACAGCACCTTGCCTGTGGCATCAAGGTCATCCAAATATTGATGAATCTTGTGGACATCTTCACGTAAGACATCATCTACCCAGTAGTCACTAGCCATGTCGTCAAAAACAATTTCAAGTGACATGGTGCCACCCAACTGCTGGTCTATTAAGCTCAGGCCTTGATGGATTTCGGTGGATTTTTTAAAATAATCGATAAAGCGGTTTTCAACGCTCAATTTACTCACACCAATTAGCGCAATGGTAGCGATAAGAATCAGCGCAATAATCAGTTGATTGCCGTATTGATGGGTGAAGTTAGCCAGTTTGTTGGTGAAGGCGAATTCTGTTGAGTGTTTTGCAATCTTGGGTTTTGGCAATAAACTCATTAAGATTGGAAAGGTCAAGAAAGAGAGTGTAAGTGCAATGGTCACGCCAATAGCCATCATCCAGCCGAAGTCAATCACGGGGCGCACATCGCTAATCATTAATGAGGCAAATGCGGCGATGGTGGTCAGTGTTGTGAATAAACACGGTTTGGACATTTGTTGCAAGGTGAGCAGAGTTAGGGCTTTGACGTCGGCCTCAGGGGTTTGTTGTGCAAGCTCTTTAAATCTCACCACCAAGTGAATGGTGACCGAGAGTGTCATCACCAGTAGCAAAGAGAAAAAATTGGAAGAAATAACAGTCACCTTCCAGCCAAGTGCACCTAATACGCCAGTCATTATCAGTGCACCTGTAACACTGATGCCTATCGGTAATAAAACCCATCTGATTCCTCTAAAAATTAGGGCTAGCATAGTGGCCATAACAAGTACAACCGCAAGGCTGAAGAGCACAAGGTCGCTGGCAATGTAGGTAATGATGTCATTACGGATCATTGGCACGCCGCCTAAATAGAGTTGTGCGTTATCGCGATAGCCTTCCATTGTTGTTCGAATACTTTGCACCGCGTCTGCTAGAGCCTTATTGACGTCTTCAATTGATTTGTCGACTTCTTTTAAGCTAATAAGTAGGGCAGATGTTTTGCCATCAAGGCTGACTAGGTTGTTGGCATAAAGCGGGCCGTTACTGAATTCGTCCGCTATAAACGACATATCGGCCTTGCCATTGTCAATAGTGATTGCGCCTCCCGTCAGCTCCATAAGTGAGAGCGGTGGCGATTGAAATAAAGGCACATCAAGAATAGAGGTAACTGAGGATACTCTTTCAAGCGCGAGCAAGTCATCTCTAAGCGATCGTAAGTACTCAATTTGCTTAGAATCTAATACACCTTCTTCGGTGGTGTAGCTAATAATTAACGATGAATTGGATGTTTGAAAAGTTTCTTGAGTTTTCTCGAACAGCGCAAGGTTGTCGTCGCCCTCAAGTGCGAGAGAATCTGACGAAGCATCAAGAGAAAAGTGTGGTATTTGGTACAGCAGTGCACCGATTAATAGAAGTAGCAGTGCTAATGCCAGTACCGATTTTTTAATCAGAAAGTTGAAAAGAGAATTCAGCACAATCAGGCCTTAGTTAAAAAGCGAACACCGCCGCCGGCTCTTGACCTTGCATATAGTCTAAGTGAGTTTCAAAAATTGATTTTACCTGCCACTCGTTATCACTAATTCTGGTGATAAGCGTTGCCTGCATTTTATTTTTACTGCCAATGATAGCAAAAAGTCTGCCGCCGATATTGAGTAATTCATTCAATTTCTGGCTTTGAGCGCTCAAAGAGCAACCAAGGACAATCACGTCGTATTTTTGTTGTAAGAAGTTAGTTGTTGAGGCGTCTGAAACTTGTAAATCTACATTGGTTATAGCAAGTGATTGCAGATTCTTTTTGGCAGAAGCGGATAGCGCTGGATCGATCTCAATACTAACAACATTGCCCGCAAGCTTGCCAAGTACTGCAGTAAAGTAACCACTACCTGTGCCAATTTCTAGTACGCTTTCGTCGCTTTGGACGTTAATAGAGTCTAGGATTCTGCCTTCAATTTTTGGCGAGAACATTTTCGCGCGGTCGCTGAGAGGGATCTCGATATCAGCAAAAACAAGGCCTTGAAAATCTCCGGGTACAAAGTTTTCTCTTGGTACGTCGCTCAAGGCTTGATTGGCACGCAGGTTAAGACCGCCCCAGGGGCGCACTTGTTGCTCAATAACGTTTCTTCTTGCTTTGGTAATATCCATGTTTTCCTATTTTCTTTTTCTTGGCGGCATCAGGTCAGTGATTGTGCCTTCTGCCATTTCAGCCGCAAAGGCGGTTGTTTCTGAAAGTGTTGGGTGGGCGTGCACTGTGAGTGCAATATCGCTCATGTCACAGCCCATTTCAATCGCCAAAGTTGCCTCTGCTATAAGCTCACCTGCGTTGGTGCCACAGATGCCCATGCCGAGTATTTTACCGCTTGTGCTGTCGAATAAACCTTTTGTTACGCCTTCGCTACGACCAATGCTAAGGCTGCGCCCAGAAGCTGCCCAAGGGAACACGCCTTTCTCGTAAGGCACGCCTTCTACTTTCAATTCTTTCTCGGTTTTGCCGGTCCAAGCCACTTCTGGATCGGTGTAGGCAACGGATGGAATGGTGAGAGCGTCAAAGCCAGATTTGTGTCCACAAATAACCTCTGCTGCCACTTTGGCCTCGTGCACAGCCTTATGCGCCAACATTGGCTGTCCCACAACATCGCCAATCGCATAAATATGCGCAACATTAGTTTTCATTTGTCTGTCGGTTGCGATAAAGCCGCGTTCATCTACGGATACTCCTGCCTTATCTGCATCGATCAGTGCGCCATTAGGTGAACGGCCGACGGACACCAATACTTTGTCAAAGGTGTCAGTTTCGGGTGCGCCCTTGCCTTCAAAGGCAACTTTGATGCCTTTTTTGAGCGCCTCCATTTTGGTTACTTTAGTGTTGAGATAGATATTCGCATAACTTTTTTTAATGCGCTTGAATAATGGACTAACAATGTCTTTATCAGCGCTAGGAATGAGCTGTTCCGCCAACTCCACAATGGTAATCTCGCTGCCAAGCGCCTCGTAAACAGTCGCCATTTCAAGGCCAATAATTCCGCCACCAACGACCAACAGTCTTTTTGGAATATCAGCAAGCTCCAAGGCGTCGGTAGAGTCCATTACTCGATCATCGTCAAAAGGGAAAGATGGTATTTTGGTAACACGTGAGCCAGCTGCAATAATACAATCTTCGAACTCAATAACTTCGTCACTGCCATCAATACTAACTTGGTTGGAAGCGATAAACCGTGCATAGCCAGTAATAATGTTGACTTTTCTCGCCTTGGCTAATGCCCCAATGCCACCGGTTAGTTTGATCACGATATCTTCTTTGTTTTTTCTGACACCATCAATATCAATAGAAGGCGCTTCGAAATGGATGCCTAGGTGATCAGCCGTTTTGGCTTCGTTGATCACTTGTGCTGTGTGCAGTAGTGCTTTTGAAGGGATACAACCCACATTCAAACAGACGCCACCCAAATTATCGTGGTGCTCAATTAAGGTTACTTCCTTGCCTAAATCGGCCGCACGAAATGCCGCTGTGTAGCCTCCAGGGCCAGATCCAATCACCAAAACCTGTGTTTTGATCATAATAAAATCTCCATAATATTTTTCAGCACTTGGTTTAGGTCTGACATAAATTTAGCGCCTTGTACGCCGTCTATTACTCGATGGTCGTAAGAAAGAGCTAGGGGCAAAGTCGCTGTTGGTACAAACTCGTCACCATTCCAAACAGGCTTAATTTGTGTTCTAGAAACCCCAAGGATAGCAACTTCTGGCGAGTTAATAATCGGCGTGAATTGCGTACCACCAATGCCGCCAAGACTTGAGATGGTAAAACCAGCGCCTTGCATCTCTTCTTTCCTAAGGCCACCTTCTCTTGCTCTTGTTGATATTTCAGCCAGCTCATCAGCAAGCTCGATGAGGGATTTTTTGCCAACATCACGAATAACCGGCACAATTAAGCCCTCAGGCGTATCCATTGCTATACCAAGGTTGTAGTATTGTTTCACCAATAGATTGTCACCAGACTCATCCAGTGAGGCATTGAAGTTAGGGTGTTGCTTAAGCACCTGAACAACGGCTTTCATAATAAATACCAGTGGCGATAATTTAATATCTCTGGTTTTTTGGTGCGCTCGAAATTCTTCCATTTGCTCAATATTGACTTCGTCAAATTGAGTAACGTGAGGTATTTCACCCCAACATTTTGCTAAATGTTTTCCGGAAAGTTTTTTAATTCTTGAAAGTGCCACAACTTCTACACCACCCTCAATCGGTCCGCTGCCAGTGACAATTTGCTTGACGTGGTCTTTGAGGTCAGAGCCCAAAATACGGCCTTTTTGGCCGCTGCCTGTGATGTTGGATAAGTTAACACCCAATTCGCGTGCTAACTTTCTAATCGATGGTGAGGCGTGTGATTCTGGAGAGGTTTCAACGGAAATTGGTTTGTCGGCAACTTCAACTTTATCAGCCGACTCTGGCTTAAGGCCCTCTATTGCGCTTGGTTCAGCGGTTGGCTCTGCTTCTTCAGTACTCGGTTGCGCCTCTTCGGCGGGGTCGGTTCCGGCGCTTTCAACAGTGGCGATTATGTCACCACTGGTTATTTTTTCACCCACTTTAACTTCAAGAGATTTGATCTTGCCAGAGAACGGCGCTGGGATCTCCATTGTCGCCTTGTCGTTTTCTAGGGTGATGATGCTGTCATTCTCTTCAACATGATCGCCGATGGACACCAAAACCTCTATGACCTCCACTTGATCGAAGTCGCCAATATCTGGTAAAGTGACATTTTTTGTCGTTGGCATTTGCTTAGAAAAATAGGTTATGAATTAAAGGGGGTAATTATCGCAAAATTAACCCAAAAATGTTGATCAATGTTACAATTATTTCGCATATTTAGGCGGTACGCTGATTATGTGAAACACCAGCCCCAGCAACTTTTCCTGAGAGTTAATTTTTTTATTCGAGAGGTAAAATATTTATGGCACTTGCCCTTTCCACCAGCGCATTAAGTAAAACGTATTCGAACGGTTTTGAGGCGCTCAAAGCGGTTGATTTAAAAGTTGAAAAAGGTGATTTTTTTGCCCTGTTGGGCTCTAATGGCGCCGGTAAAACAACAGCTATTGGCATTATTTGTGGTTTGATTAAATCCAGTACCGGCTCAGTTGAGATTGATGGCCTTGATCAGCAAAGCCATATTAACGAAGTTAAACGCAAAATTGGCTTGATGCCGCAAGAGTTTAATTTTAATCCTCACGAGCCCAATATTGAAATACTCATTAATCAAGCGGGCTATTTTGGCATTAATCGCAAAGAGGCTAGAGTTCGCGCTGAAGAGTTGCTCAAAAAAGTAAACCTCTGGGATCGTCGTCTAGAAGTGCCGCAATCTCTGTCTGGCGGTATGAAGCGTCGGTTGATGTTGGCTCGTGCGTTGATGCACAGCCCAGAAATTCTTATCTTGGACGAGCCAACAGCGGGTGTTGATGTTGAGATCCGTCGCTCAATGTGGCGATTCTTGAAGCAACTGAACGAAGAGGGTTTGACTATCATCCTAACCACGCATTACCTAGAAGAGGCCGAATCCATGTGTCGAAATATCGCCATCCTTAATGAAGGCGAAATCGTCGTGCAATCAAGTATGAAAGGGTTACTCAAAAAAGCCAAACATCAAACGTTGATACTGGAATGCGTTGAGAGTCTGTTTGAGGATATAAAAATCAATCGTTGCGAGTGTGAAGTCTTGGACGAGCATACTTTGCAAATAACCCTGCCAGAATCCATGAGTATTTCGGATGTGATCACTAAGCTTTTATTAAAGAATATTACCGTGGCCCATATTCGTTCTGCTCAAAATCGCCTAGAAAACTTATTTTTATCACTAACCAGTAAGGAGGGTTAGTTATGTGGATTGCTTATCAAACCATTGTTGTGAAGGAGATACTTCGCTTTGCCCGTATTTGGGTGCAAACCATTGTGCCACCGGTAGTAACAACTTCGCTATACCTTCTTATTTTTGGCGGCTTAATGGGCGAGAGAATTGGCCATATGCAAGGTATTGATTATTTGCATTTTATTGTCCCCGGTATTATCTTGATGACCGTGATCATGCAGTCTTACGCCAACACGGTTTCCTCTTTTTTCCTGACAAAATACAATCATAGCTTTGAAGAATTATTGGTATCACCAGTACCTAATTGGGTGATTTTGCTTGGCTTTGTTTCTGGCGGTGTAACTCGAGGATTGTGCGTAGGATTGGCAGTTACATTCACTATTTCATTTTTTGTTGATCTGAGTGTTTACAGTTATGGCATTCTTGCCGTGTCCTTTTTATTGACTTCGGTGATGTTTGCTTTGGCGGGGTTTATAAATGCTATTTTTGCTAAATCCTTCGATGATATATCCATTGTGCCAACCTTCGTACTGTTACCTTTGACCTATTTGGGCGGTATGTTTTATAGTATCGATATTCTGCCAAGCTTTTGGCGCTCCCTGTCGGCCTTTAATCCGATTTTTTATATGATGGATGGCTTTAGATTGGGGATGTTGGGTGTTGGCTCTACTGAGCTTTATTTGGCATTTTTGGTGCCAATGGCGATGATCGCCTTGTTGGCTGCAGTAGCGCTTTATTTGTTGAACACGGGCGTGAATACTAAGACTTAATACCACCCTCTTCGCCGCTAATGAGTCTTTTTATGTTGCTGCGGTGTGTGTAGAAAATTAATACGCAAATGAGCGTAACAACTATTGCTGAACCAATATCGTCTTTGGATAGATAAAAATATACAGGTGAAATAGCAGTTGCAACCAAAGCCGAGAGTGAGGATATTTTTAACACCTTGGCAATAAACAACCAGATAAATATAAAAGCCAGTCCAACGAGTGTGCTGCACGCGAGCAGTATGCCAATATAAGTTGCCACCCCTTTGCCTCCTTTGAAGCCGAAAAACACAGGGTAAATGTGGCCGAGGAATGCACCGAGACCAATCAAAGAGACTTCAAACAAACTCAGCTCTAAAAAGGTAGCTAGCAATACCGGCAGAAAGCCCTTTAGCAAATCGCACAGGAGGACTAGAGCTGCTGTTTTATTGCCGGCTATTCGGCGCACGTTGGTGGCGCCCGGATTGTTTGAGCCTTGCGTACGAGGATCTGGCAGCCCTAATGCTTTGCAGATGAGGATAGCGGATGAAATCGAGCCAATCAAATAAGCCGCAATAAGCAATAAGTAAAACATTAAACCATTCTCCTTTGGTGTGGCTTTGAGGAAAAACACCTTCAGCCTATGCTAAATTATATCAACCAATGATATGAGGCCTTTGCATAAACTATTTTATTTTTAATAGTGGGATTTTTCCACTCAGCAACTTTAAAATGATTTATGCAAAGGCCTCAACATTTGTAATGTTAAAAACTTAGCTCAAAGGTATCATATGGGCTTTGTGATTCAGTAATGTCGGCATGGATATTGTTTTTATACAAGGCCTTAAGATTGATACAGTCATTGGTATTTACGATTGGGAGCGTCAAATTCGTCAAGACATTGTTTTTGATATAGAAATGTCTTCTAACAATGGCGCTGCAGCCGATACCGATAATATTGATCAAGCAGTGAACTATCACGCTGTTTGTGATCGTCTTTGTGATTATGTCAGAGGCAGTGAATTCCAACTGGTGGAGACTCTGGCTGAAGAAATGTGCCAAATCATTATTAATGAATTCGGTGTAGAGTGGGTCAAGTTAAAATTGAATAAAGGTGAGGCAGTCACTGGCGCACAAGGTGTTGGCGTTATTATTGAGAGATCTTTGAGTAAATAAAAACTTGATGAGTGACGTTCATATTAATATTGGTTCAAACGAAGATCGAGCCTCAAAACTCACGCTGGCACTTGAGGCCTTAGAGCAAGAATTTTCAAATATTGTTACTTCTTCTTTGTATGAAAGCCCTGCTGAGGGTTTCGAGGGCAACGATTTTTACAATATTGGCGTCAACGCCAGCACCGATAAATCGATTCATGAAGTGAAAGAGATTTTAAAAGAAATCGAGGAAAATTTGGGTAGAGACCGAAATTTAGCTAAGTTTTCTGCACGGATTATTGATCTTGACTTGGTGCTTTATGATGATGTTATTGAGGCCTCCTGGAATTTGCCGCGTGTAGATATTCTGAAGTACGCTTATGTTTTGTCTCCATTGGCAGAGCTGAATGCGACTAAGCAACATCCGATTGAGGGGCAAACCTATCAAGAGCTTTGGCGAATATTTCAATCGAGCCGAGATTTTGTCTTGAGTCAGTATAATATCGACAAACTGTTTAAATAATTATCAACCTATGAAAAAATTACCCGCTATATTAGTTCTTGTCATTATTGTTGCCGTGCTCGGCTATTACTTACTTTCGGAGATGAGCAAGGATGAGATTGCCCTGACTGCAAATAGCAGTACTCAAATTGCACAAATTGATGAGAAAGTGACTGAGCAAAATGAGTCCATCCAAAAAACAGAAATTGCCAAGACTGAAGCAACAGAGAAGCACACTCATGATGAGTCTCATGAGCATGAAACCCAAGAATACGTTGCCGGTACGCATTATGTGGTGATCGATAAGCCTGTCGAAACTCAAACCGGTGACAAGGTTGAGGTTAGAGAATTATTTTGGTATTACTGTGGTCACTGCTACAATTTAGAGCCTTATATTCATGCGATGGAAGCGACTTTGACAGATGAAGCAGTATTTGTACGTCAACCTTCGGTGCTTGGAGATAGTTGGATCAACGGTGCTGTTTTCTTTTATGTCTTAAAGGACTTGGGTGAATTGGATAGACTGCATGGGTCTTTATTTGATGCTATTCACAAGCATAAAGTTAAGTTTAACTCGCAAGAGGAGTTTGTAACTTGGTTGGGCGACAACGGCGTTGATAAAGAAAAAGCCAATACGATTTTTACATCATTTTCAGTGGAAAGTAATGTTAGAAAGGCAATAGCCGATACACGTAAATATCAATCGAGAGGTGTTCCAACGCTAGTTGTAAATGGAAAGTATTGGGTGGATGCGATGCATGCAGGCAGTATAGAAGGTATTTTTAAGGTGGTGGATTACTTGATTGAGAAAGAGTTGCACTAGGCAGTGCGTGAATCTTTTTCAGAAAGTGTTTTGGTTTTTTCAGGCCTTGATCCCAGCGGTGGCGCTGGCATCAGTGCCGATATCGAGGCGATTAATCAATTTGGAATAACAACGCTTCCGATTGTTACTGTACTTACTGCGCAAAATACTTGCGAGGTGACACAACTTGAAGCTGTTGATTGCGAACTAATTGAAGCGCAATACAAAGCAGTGGCGGCTGATATTGATTTTCAGGTGGTTAAAATTGGCCTACTTGGCTCGGCTGAGCAAATCAACACCATTGCCAATTGTCTTAGCGAAAAACCGCAATTAAGTATTGTTCTAGATCCCATTATTCGAGCTAGTAGCGACAAGCAATTGGTTGATGAAAGTGCAATTTTAGCAATGCGGAAACAGCTTATTCCTTTGTCAACAATCATCACACCAAACCAAACGGAATTACTGCTTTTAGCGCCCGGTTTGAATGAGTCCAGTGCTATTAAGTCGCTGAATTGTCCTTGGGTTTTGCTGACTGGTACGGATGGCGCACAAAAAGAAATAGAACACCGTTTATATTGCCAAGGTGAGCTCCACTCGAGTTTCCGTTATGTGAAACTACCGGGGGAATATCACGGCTCTGGCTGCACGTTGGCGAGCTCGATTAGCGCGTTGCTTGCCCTTGGTGTTGATGTTGATATTGCTTGCAAGAGGGCGCTGGACTACTGCTATCAAACGTTATTGAGTGCAAAAAAGCTGGGTAAAATGCAATACCATCCTAATCGCTTACAGCCCACATAATGTCTTTTATTACTCAATGGCTACGCTCAGATATTCAAGAGATTCAGGCTTATCATGTTCCAAAGTCGAAAAATATGATAAAACTGGACGCTATGGAAAGTCCATTTTTAGTCCCTGAAGATTTAATCGAGCCTTATCTTGCCTACTTGGCAGAAGCGGAACTCAACCGCTACCCTGATGCGGGCGCACAAGAGTTGCAGCAAACGTTAAGAGATTTAATGGACATCCCCGAGGGTTTGGATATTTTGCTAGGCAATGGCTCAGATGAGCTTATCCAGCTATTGGCATTGGCTTGCGACACAGGCGATACCATCCTAAGTGTTGAGCCAAGTTTTGTTATGTACGAAATGATTGCCAAGTTCACTCGCCTGAATTACCAGGGGGTGATGCTGGACGAGAATTTTGAGATTGATTTGGATGCAACGCTAGCAACGATTAAAAAAATACAGCCAAAACTGATTTTTATTTCTTACCCAAACAACCCAACAGGCAATGCTTTTGATCGCGAGGCCATTAAAAGAATCATCGAAACTAGCGACGCTTTAGTGGTGGTGGACGAAGCTTATTATGCATACGCTCAAGACAGCTTTTTAGAGGAAGTCAGTAATTACTCAAATATGGTGTTGCTCAGAACGGTATCTAAAATCGGTTTTGCGGGACTGAGATTGGGCTTATTGATTGGCAACCCGGAAACGGTTGCTCATCTAGATAAATTGCGTTTGCCGTACAATATCAATACCTTAACTCAGGCCAGTGCTAATTTCCTTCTCAAAGAAAAAGACCGAATTGTTGCAAACGCACAAGTGATTATTGAGGAGAGAAGTCGTTTATTTAATGAGTTGGACGCCATCCAGGCGTTAACAGCCTACCCCTCGGACGCTAATTTTTTACTGGTCAAAACGCCCGATGCGAATGCGCTATTTGAGTTTCTAAAAGACAATGGCGTACTCATTAAAAACTTTGCCAGTCATCCGCAACTCACAAACTGTGTGCGGGTAACAGTGAGCAATGCTAGCGAGAACAACGCCTTGTTACAACAACTAAAAAGTTTTTATGGCTAACCGTGAAGCGCTGAAATCCTACACTCAGTCGTATCTTAACGCCGATGCTTTTGCAGACTATTGCCCCAATGGATTGCAAATTGAGGGCAAGGAAGAAATCAATAAAATTATCAGCGGTGTCAGTGCTAATCTCGCCCTTATTGAGCGAGCAATCGATGAAAAGGCTGATGCAATTTTTGTCCATCATGGGCTTTTTTGGAAGAATGACCCACAGACAATCACAGGCGCTAAGCGTCGCAAAATTGCCTTATTGTTAGATAATAATATCAATTTATTTGCGTATCACCTGCCGCTCGATGCTCATCCCGATGTTGGCAACAACGCGCAATTGGGCAAACTGTTGGGCATTAATAATATGAATCCTGTCGAAAATAGCTTATTGTGGACGGGTGAGCTTGAGTTAAACGTTGGCGAGTTTGGTGCGGAAATTGAAAACGTACTGCAAAGGGCGCCATTAATTATTGGCGACCAAGGCAGCAATATCAAGCGCATCGCTTGGTGTACAGGGGCTGCGCAAGGTTTTATTGATCAAGCAGTTGAGCTCGGCGTAGATGCATACCTCACTGGTGAGGCTTCAGAACAAACTCCTGCAGTTGCTTTGGAAAATGATTTGGTGTTTATTTCAGCGGGGCATCATGCGACCGAGCGTTATGGTGTGCAGGCACTGTGTCAGCATCTTGATGGCAAGTTTGGATGTCAGCACCAATATATAGAAATCGATAACTGCGTTTAAAGCTGAGTTAAGTCGCGCTCTGGTATCTGCCTCCACGAAACTTTTACTCTTTGAGTGTGAGTTTGACAGATTGACCTCTAAGGCATTGAGAAGGCATGAATTTTTTCCTTTTTAAATTGAATAAATTTATGCATTAAAGCCGCAAGGATTCGTATAATAAACCCCTTTTGTTAAATTCCTATAGTCGTGAGTAAAAAATATGATGTAGCCATTGTTGGCGCAACTGGTGCAGTAGGGGAAACACTGATTTCAATTTTAGATCAGCGTGATTTTCCTATTAATAATTTATACCCTTTAGCCTCTGCAAATTCAGCGGGTAAAAAAGTCACCTGCCAAGGCAAGTCTTGGACGGTACAAGACTTAGACGCTTTTGATTTTTCTCAAGTTCAAATCGGCTTATTCTCAGCAGGTGGTCATATTTCTGAAAAGTACGCACCGATTGCAGCTGCAGCGGGTTGTATCGTGGTCGACAATACCTCGCACTTTCGTCGCGATGAAGAGATCCCATTGGTTGTGCCAGAAGTGAATGCACATGCGATTGCAAATTACACAAATCGAAATATTATTGCCAACCCGAATTGCTCAACCATTCAAATGTTGGTGGCGCTAAAGCCAATCCATGATGCTGTAGGTATTGAGCGCATTAATGTAGCGACTTACCAAGCGGTTTCGGGCAGTGGTAAAGAGGCGATTAGCGAGTTAACAAATCAAACAGCCAAACTTTTGAATGGCCAAGATGTTGACATCGAGGTCTATCCAAAGCAAATTGCTTTTAACGTCATCCCTCATATCGATGTGTTTCAAGACAATGGTTACACCAAAGAAGAGATGAAGATGGTGTGGGAAACACAAAAGATTTTTGAAGACGACAATATTTTGGTTAACCCGACTGCGGTTCGTGTGCCTGTTTTGTTTGGTCATTCAGAGGCGATTCACATCGAAACAAAGACAAAGATTACTGCGGCAGAGGCTAGAGCGCTGCTTGAAAAAGCTCCTGGTGTGAAGGTTATCGATGAACGTGAAGATGGTGGTTATGCGACGCCTTTTTCGGAGGCTACCAATAACGATGAGACCTTTGTTAGTCGAATTCGTGAAGATATCAGTCATGAGCTGGGTTTGAATATGTGGGTTGTGTCAGACAATATCAGAAAAGGCGCTGCGCTGAATACCGTTCAAATCGCTGAAATACTCATCAAAGACTACATCTAGTTTAAGATAAAATTCTCTTATGATAAAAGTTGATCGCAAAACAAACGAGACAGACATCTCTGTCAGTCTAGATATCTACGGCACCGGTGCTGCAGATATTCAGACAGGCGTGCCGTTTTTAAACCACATGCTGGATCAAATTGCTCGCCATGGTCTGATGGATTTAACCATTCGCTGTGATGGCGATACTGAGATAGACGACCACCACACGGTTGAAGATATTGGAATTACCATTGGCCAAGCTTTTTTTAAGGCTGTGGGCGATAAAAAAGGGCTCACTCGTTATGGCCATTCTTATGTGCCACTTGATGAGGCGCTTTCACGTGTAGTGCTGGATCTATCTGGGCGACCGGGCTTGATTATGGATGTTGATTTCACCAGGGGTAGAGTAGGTACTTTTGATGTTGATTTGATTCGAGAATTCTTTCAAGGCTTTGTCAATCACGCGCTAGTAACGCTTCATATTGATAATATGAAGGGCGTTAACTCGCACCACCAAGCGGAAACTGTCTTTAAGGCGTTTGGCCGAGCTTTACGTATGGCGGTAACACCCGATGAAAGACAAGCGGGCGTTATCCCTTCAACCAAAGGCTCTTTGTAGCCTTTTAGAGGTATGCAAACCATCGCAATTGTTGATTATGGAATGGGTAATGTCCGTTCCGTACAAAAGGCTTTTGAGTTTGTTGCGCCGAACGATCACTCAATTTTAACCAACGACCCCGAGCTAATCAACGATGCTGATCGTATTGTTTTCCCTGGGCAGGGCGCCATGGGCGCTTGCATGTCTGCATTAAATGAGCACAACTTGGTTGACGTCATTAAAAAAGCCGCTTCCGAAAAGCCATTTTTAGGTATTTGTCTTGGCTTACAGTTACTCTTTGATCACAGCGAGGAAAATAATGGCACCGATGGTTTGTCCATAATTCCTGGAAAAGTGGTTAAATTCGCCAATAGTGATCTTAAAATACCACATATGGGCTGGAATACAGTCAATCAAGTATCCAGTCACCCCCTTTGGCGCAATATCGATAATAACGCGCGTTTTTATAGCGTGCACAGTTATTACGTGCAAGAGGAGGATTCATCTGTTGTTACGGGTAATACAGACTATGGCGATGTATTTACTTCGGCAGTTGCTAAGGGCTCCTTATTTGCTGTGCAGTTTCATCCTGAAAAATCACAACACGACGGCCTACAGCTATTAAAAAACTTTGTTGACTGGCAGTAATTGTTGCGAGAAATTCAACGTGGCGGGGTGATGGCAATATTAATGATTTTCTTCATGGGTGGCTAAACTATCAGATTAAGCACCATATTTGGCCTGGTATGTCCCTGGCTCAGTACCAGAAGGCACAGCCAAAATTGAAAGCCCTTTGCGAAAAGGGTTAAATCCCATGTATTCAAGGCTCTGCATGGAAGAGGTTTCTTAAATTACTTCCTATTATTTTAGGAGGTGAGTCGATGATCCCTATGTCGGCAAAGGTTAAAACTCAGACAGCAAAACCCTGGTGAATTAGAATGTCAATAGTTTTGGTTATCTAGGTTTTGAATGCACTGAAAATAAGTCTGATGATCCATGGGTGTGTTGTTTTTCTGTGCAGAAAAAATCATCTCAGCAATGCAGTCCATCATTAAATGCTCAACTTCGTGCTCATCTTTAAGTTTTATTAGCAGCTTGTCGTAAGCCTCTTTGATTCCTGCCGGCTGGTTGATAGAGAGTTGGTCTCTAAGCGCTAGGTGTAGATTAATGTGGAGAAAAGGGTTAACTTCACCTTGCTCGGGAAAGTAATCCGAATCCACATTGTTGATTAAAGCGTGGTATTCTGGGTGAATCTGAATGATGGATGCCAGTAAAGTTTCTAATGGCTCAAGCGATTCTTTATTGGTAAATTTTTGCCAAGATCTTGCTAAGAATTGTCTTTGCTTGGTTCGATCTTGGCTGTACAACATTAGGCTACGCTGTTATAGGTTTTTCTCTTCGTATTCACAAAGGTCAAGAAGTGTACAGTCATTACAGTGCGGCGAACGAGCCTTGCAAACATAACGACCGTGAAGAATCATGAGGTGGTGAGCAGGTACTTTGAACTCATCAGGGATGAATTTAATAAGCTTCTTTTCTACTTCAAGCACAGTTTTTCCAGAAGCAATCGCAGTACGATTTGCAACACGGTAAATGTGCGTATCAACAGCAATAGTAGGCTGACCAAAGGCTGTGTTTAAGACAACATTGGCCGTTTTACGGCCAACACCTGGAAGAGCTTCAAGCTCTTTGCGGGTCTCAGGCACTTGAGAATCGTACTTGTCGATTAGAATCTTACAAGTTTGAATAATGTGCTTAGCTTTTGAATTAAACAAGCCAATTGTTTTAATGGTGTCGCGAAGTGTGTCTTCGCCAAGTTCAAAAATTGCCTCAGGTGTGTTGGCAAGTGGGAATAACGTATCAGTCACTTGATTGACACTTTTGTCCGTTGCCTGTGCCGATAATGTAACTGCTACAAGGAGCTCGAAAGAAGTCGAGTAGTTCAGCTCTGTTGTTGGATTTGGAATTTGTTTGAGCAATCTGCCAAACATTTCACTACGAGTTTCTGCGTTCATTATAGGTTTGTCTAATCCTTCTAAGTATGCAATTATGCGTGAATATTATACCTGTTTGAGCTAGACATTTCAATCTGATAGGAGTAAAGATCTAGAGAAAAGTTTGTGCGTAAGTTTCCAATTGCTGCCAAAGAAAGTGTTTTTCTGGCGCGTCATTTTTGAGTTCGGTGAGTTGCTGTTCAAAGTTATCAAACGACAGGTAGCCATTCTCACCATCTTGTACACGTGATTGGACAATTTCAAACCAGTCTTCAGCCTCGCTATCGCTTAACAATTGAGGGTGATTTCTTCCTTTAAAATGAAGAAACAACGAGGACAGATTCTTGTCTTTAAAGCTCGGCTGAAAAGTGCTAATTTCCTCTGCAGAGAGGGTTTGGATGTGATTGCAAATGCGCCTGTCAGCGTTATCCACAAATTTATCATAAAGGGCTTGGTCGGCATCTTTTGACGGCTGTTTCTCACCATCACTTAGGTAGATAGCCCGAACAGCTTCTTGGATTTCGTTATGGTGCTTTTGAATAAAATCTAGGTGATTGAAGCACCGATCCATATCAATTTTCAGTTGTTCGATGATTTTCGGCTCTAATTTGTGAACATTAGGAACAAACATTGGACTTTTATTGAAAATAAGCTCTTTAAGTTGTAATCGTTCAACACCCTCTGGCAGTTCGGATTGCTTGGTAAATAGCAGTGTTTTTAGTTCTTCAGTGGAGAGCTCAAGGAAGATGGATGGATTTTGATCCAAATTAAAGACAATTGCTCGATCGGCGTACTCAGGGTGATACGCAAGTGCTGTTGCGAGTCTTGTGCAAGACAAATTAGCCGCATACATGCCAGATGTATGCAGCATTGGCGCGATGAGTTCTATTTTTTTTGCCACCACTTTTTTATCTCTAAGGCTAAAAGCGTAATCAAACAACTGCGGCTGTGTTTCTTTGATGATCTTTGCCAAGGCGATGGTTGCGCGAACATCGGCCAAGGCGTCATGCGCGTCGGAGTGTTCAATGCCATTTGCAATCGACAGTCGATCAAGTTTAAAAATCGGCTTGCCGTTGTCATCGGTCACCCAATTAAGGCTTGCATCTTTTTTTAGTGCATAAGCAAGACGCACGACATCGAGGATATCCCATCGTGTGTTGTGATTTTGCCAGTGCCAAGCGTAAGGGTCAATAAAATTTCGGAAAAAACCGTAACGACTAAATTCATCGTCAAAACGGATGCTGTTATAACCAACGATACAAGTGCTTGGCTGAGAAAATTGCGCGTGAATTTTCTTTAAGAAATCGTGTTCATTGATTCCATTGCTTTCGCAGTGTTGCGGCGTTATTCCAGTAACAGCAACGGCATAAGGACTTGGCAGGCAGTCATTCGTTGGTTTGCAATAGAGCATGTGCTCGTCAATAATATTTAGATTGACGTCTGTGCGAATGCCGGCAAACTGTGTAATGCGATCAACTCGTGGCGATATGCCAGTAGTCTCGTAGTCGTACCAATAAAATGTATCCATGGCGCAATTATAGGCTGAGGCGGTGTATGATATAGACTGGTTTGTCCTACATTTAGAGGTCACTTATGCAATCAGATAAGCAAATACACAAGTTGTCGATTGACTCTATTTTTATTGAAGCTGTAAAGCTTCCATGGACTCATGCACGGAGCTGCATTAAGTTATCGATTCCATTAATTGGCATCATATCAATACTAGCATTTGGTTTTTGGATGGTGGAGGCTGAATTCATTGAACAGGTAATTGTTGAATCAGTCAATGAGTCATTAATAATAGGCGCTTTTCTTCTAACACTTTGCGCCATTGTTGCTTGCACTGTTATGATGATTGTGGGCTGGCATCAAATGTTTATTCTGCCAGAAAAAACTGAGAGGCCACCAAAGATGTTTCGTTGGGGAGTGGAGGAGAATCGTTTTCTTGGGTGGTCTGTTGCAATTACTTTAGTTTTCTTATTAGCTTTGCTGCCACCTATGTTTTTTCTACTGCCATTGCTTCTTGAGGGTGCTCAATTGATGGCCGGTAACGTCACAGCATTTATCCTGTTTGCCCTTATAGGCTTTATTATTGTGGGGCTGGTTGTCGTCTTTCCAAGAGTGCTTTTGGCACTACCTGCTGCTGCTGTCGGTAGGAGTATAGGTGTTAAGGGTTCTTGGCTGCTGACTAGGCGCTCTACTTTAAGACTGCTGGTATTATTGATTTTAATACCTTGGTTGGCAAGCGAGGGCATTGAGTTGATAGCCACTTTAGGGCTGGTTTTTGCATTTTTTGATTACGTAGCATTCGCCTTCTCAATCTACGTCTACATAGTGGAATTGGCCTTGTTGTCGCTTTGTTATAAAGCCCTAATAAGTGAACCTGAACCAGTGGCTGGATAATTATTGATAGGCGAAAAAAAACACCGCTCGGAAGCGGTGTTTTTTTGAATTTTGTACTGGTGTTATACTATTGAGGAATAACGTTAGCAGCTTGAGGGCCTTTAGCGCCATCTTCAAGTTCAAATTCTACTTCTTGACCTTCGACTAAAGATTTGTAGCCGTCGCCTTGAATAGCACGAAAGTGAACGAATACATCGTCACCGCTTTCTTGCTCAATGAAACCAAAACCTTTTTTCGCGTCAAACCATTTGACTTTACCTGTTGTTGTAGACATAGTGTCTCCTAAATATATAAAAAAACTTGGAAAAGATGCAATCTAACTAATTAACCGTGAAACCGACATCTTGTCAATCTACAACACGAACATAAACAATTAGCTGTATTTTTACCAGCAAGGACAATTTTACCTAAGAATTACAATTAAAGATACTTAATTGATTAAAACTCAGATTTCTATCTTAGCGCTTGGGTTTGCGCTTAGTGAACTTACGGTCTCTGTCCCTGTCTCGATTACGACGTGGCTTGCCTCTGTCCTTCCTGTCTGAGAAGCCACCCCTGAAGTTATCAGATTGCTCTTTGGCTGTAGCGGTATTGTTCTTTTTGGTCAACTCTTCTATGTTGAGTTTTTTATCAAAAACGCGTACATTCCTCAAAACCTCAAGTGTTTCTTTTGGCATCTCGTCTGGTAAATCAACCGTGGTAAAGTCTTGGAAGATTTGAATAGAGCCAATGAATTGACTTGAAATTTCTGCTTCATTAGCAATCGCACCAAGGATATTGCCCGGCTTGATTCTATCTCTATTACCAAGCGCAATTCTATAACGTTTCATCGGTACTTGAGGGTTATCCTTCAAAGGGGAGGCCTCAATGTCCACAGTGATTTTTTTACCACTACTTGCGCCAAATTCCGCCTGTTTAAAGGCCTTTTCGTCAAGTAATAGTGGCTCACTGCCTTGTGCCATCAATGCCAATGCAGCAGCAACTTTAAAGGTGTCGACTTCATGCTCTTTTTGAAACTCTAATAATAACTCTTCAAATACCGCTAAGTTTTGATTGCTAAGTGTCTCGGTGATTCTTTGCTTGAAATTATTAACACGTTGCTCATTAATAATTTTTGCAGTAGGCAGTTGCATCGGTTCAATCGGCTGGCGAGTAATTCGCTCGATTGTTTTTAGCATACGGCGTTCACGTGGCGCTACAAATAAAATAGCTTGCCCCGTTCTTCCAGCTCTACCCGTTCTACCAATACGGTGAACGTATGATTCGGGGTCTTGCGGGATATCGTAATTGATTACATGCGAGATGCGCTCAACATCAAGACCACGTGCAGCAACATCGGTGGCAATGAGAATGTCAATCTTGCCTTGTTTATATTGATTAATAATGCGCTCACGTTGGTTTTGCGCAATATCACCATTAATCGCATCTGCAGAAAAGCCTCTTGCTGAGAGTTTTTCCGCCAAGTCTGTAGTGGCCGTTTTAGTTCTAACAAAGATAATCATTGCGTCAAACGTTTCAACTTCTAAAATACGAGTTAATGCGTCGAGTTTTTGCCCTCCACTACCAAGCCAATATCTTTGTGTAATCGTAGGTGCAGTGGCCGTTTTAGTCTTAATCTGAACAATTTTAGGATTATTTAAAAATGTTTCGGCTACACGCTTAATAATGTTTGGCATGGTGGCTGAAAAAAGTGCAATTTGTCTTTGTTCAGGGAGCTTTTCCATAACCCATTTAACGTCATCGATAAAGCCCATTCTTAGCATTTCGTCAGCTTCGTCTAGTACTAGTGCCTTCAAATTGTCGAGCTTTAATGTGCCGCGTTTTATGTGATCCATTACTCGACCCGGCGTACCGACAACCGCATGGACGCCTCTTTTTAAAGGTCTTAATTGGACATCGTACGATTGACCACCGTAAATTGGCAAAACATGAAAGCCCTTAAGATGCCTTGAGTAAGTTTGAATAGCCTCAGCTACCTGGATCGCCAATTCGCGAGTTGGCGCTAGTATTAACAATTGCACCTGGTTATTGTCTAAATCGATTTTATCCAGCAATGGCAATGCGAATGCCGCTGTTTTTCCCGTGCCTGTTTGCGCTTGACCAATAATATCTTGGCCGTCGAGTAAGTGCGTAATGCACTGTTCTTGGATGGCTGAAGGTGTTTCGTAGCCAATCTCATCCAACACTTTAATGATATTGTTAGATAGACCTAAATTTTTAAAACTTGAACTGGGTGCGCTCGCTTGCTTGTCTGACATAGCTGACATGGTGGCTCGGAAAGAGGAAAGGCCAAAATTATACCCTAGTTCTATATTTTTTAATTTATTATCAACCAATTATAAGAGAGCTTTGTAAAATAGTGTTTTCAATAAAATAATGAATACAGCTCAATGAACATCGAACAAATTCTTAGAGAGAGGGCGGGTGAGCAATGTGAGTTGTGCGGCTCGAGTGAAAATCTTGTCACGACCGCTGTTGATGATGATAAGGATGATGCCAACAAGTGTGTATTGACTTGTGGCGTATGTATTGAGCAAATAAAAAATCCAGAATTAATCGAGCCCAATCATTGGCGCTGTCTGAATGATTCTATGTGGTCACAGGTGGGCGCAGTGCAAGTCGTTGCCTGGCGTATGCTTAACAATCTACGCAGTGAGGGTTGGCCACAAGATTTACTCGATATCCTTTATCTTGACGAAGAGATCCAAGCTTGGGCAGAGGTAGGCTCTCAAGCGGGTGCTGAGAGTGGTTTAAAACACATTGATTGCAATGGTGCAATATTGAGCACTGGCGACACGGTGACACTGACAAAAGATCTAACCGTTAAGGGTGCTAATTTCACCGCTAAGCGCGGCACGGCAGTTCGTAACATCTCTCTAGTTTTTGATAATGAATCACAAATTGAAGGTCGTATTAACGGCCAGAGAATTGTTATTTTGACAAAATTTGTGAAAAAGTCTGGTTAATTAGACCATTTAATAGAGCAACCCATTGATGGGATTTGCTCGCTAGGACCGCTGCCAGTCTCTGCCACTGTTTTCATGGCTTCATAAAGGTCGCGTCTTGCGCCATCAACGGCCTCTTTGCGGGACTCGTCCAAGCGACCACGATATTGCAGGCCTAAGGCTTTGTTGTAGCCGAAGAAATCGGGCGTACAAACAGCGCCATAAGCTTTAGCAACTTCTTGTGTCTCATCAATTAAGTAAGGGAAAGGGAAATCCATTTCTTCGGCAATTCTTTGCATGTTTTCAAAAGAATCTTCTTCATAATCACTTGGATCGTTTGACATAATGGCAACGGTATTTACACCCAATTCTTCGAGTTCTTTGGCGTCGCGGATAATGCGATCAATAATGGATTTTACGTAGGGGCAGTGATTGCAAATAAACATCACCAAAAGCCCGTTTTCACCCTTTAAGCTAGCAAGAGAGTGTTGCTTACCATCGACACCTTTTAAGCTGAAGTTAAGTGCTGCTTGATTAAATTCGCAGACTGGAGTTTCCGTTCTTACCATTTTCTCATTCCTATGAATAGTGATTTTACACCGCTGGGAGTGCAGACTTATTTTTTTAAAATTTCTTGAATTATATGACCTGCCATCATAAGTCCAAAAATATTGGGCATGTAAGATATTGCACCATTCACAGCGCGCGGGCGCCCTGAGGGTGTTAACTCTGTTTTTTGAACTTCTTGGTGCGGAAGGGCTTTTATTGGAATTTCGGTAGAATGAACAACCGAAAATTTTAATGAGGCGCGAATGTTTCTGAGTTGTCTTCTCATCTCTCTGGCCAGTCCGCAGTTTTCGGTTTTGTCCATTCGAGAAATTTTGACTTTTGTTGGGTTCAGTCTACCACCAGCCCCCATGCTGGAGATAATTGGCATGCCATTGCGGTTGCACGAGTCGATAAGGGCTGTTTTGCAGGCGATTGCATCGATACAATCGGCAACAAAGGTTAAGTCCTCATCCCGCGAAATAGCCTCGGCCTCGGTTCTGTCGATAAATAGATGTCTTTGATTGATGACTGTGTTTGGATTAATGTCACGCAGTCGCTCATAAAGCACATCGACTTTCGATTTTCCCAGTGTTGAATGAAGGGCGACTAGCTGACGGTTTAAGTCTGTCTTGGCAATGGTATCGAAATCGATAAGGGTTATTTCGCCAATGCCAGCACGACAAAGCGCTTCAGCACAAGCACCACCAACACCGCCAAGACCGGCAATGAGAACATGCGATTCTGCTAGCTGTGCTAAGCCTAACTGGCCAACTAAGATTTCAGTGCGGGCACAACTTCCAACCATGAGAGCGAGGTTAGCTTATATTAAATAACTTACGTGCATTGTCGTCGCACTGGGCAATGGCTTCGTCAACGTCAATTTTCTTAATCTTGGCAATTCTTTCCACGACCTTAATTAGACTGTCAGAGTCTTGATTGTCATCGGTTTCAATGAGAATGAATTCAGATGGAATGTATTTGACGATATCGTGCAATTTATAGGCATGTGGGTCCGTAAATCTTGAACCAAAGCCCAAATAAAAACCAATATCAACCAATCTTTTTGCCTGCTGTAGGCTTCCTGAATACGAGTGAATAACGCCACGAGAACTGGCGTGTGATTTTAATAAGTCGGTAGCATCTTCTGTGGATTGTACTGCGTGCACGATGAGTGGTAATTTGTAGCGATTGGCCAGTGAAATTTGTTCGTCAAAGAAAAATCTCTGCTGGTTTTGATCTTTAACTTTTAGGTAGTCAAGACCGCATTCACCTACAGCAATTGGCTTTTCGTCTTCAATTTTAATTTCAAGGTCGTAAAGATCAATCATTTGATGGTCTTCGAGAAACCAAGGGTGAATGCCAAGTGCAAAGTGACGGTTGTCATCTTTTGCACAGCATTGAATAACACTATCCCAGTTATTTTTTCCAGTTGCAGGAACAATAGCGCCAGTAGTGGCTGCTGAAGGTGTATTGACGTTGTCAAAGTCTAGATGAATGTGTGAATTTAGCATTGTTTTCCTTATTAACTGATAGGCAATATAATTAACATCTTTTGTTCTAAAAATTCCTTGATGAAGTTCTTTCAACAAATGTCACAGATGCGTTTGATTCTATTGGTTGCGGCTTTTATGACCTTAACCGGTAATTTTACCTTTTTCGAGCAAGCGATTTTAATCTTTCCGCTTGCGCAGAATTTCTTATTTGTTTCTTCTTTTTTTATTTGGCTGTTTGCCTTTCTCTCGGCGCTGCTAACCCTTGTCTGTTACCGGTATACGATTAAGCCAATTTTAATTTTTTTATTAATTGCCTCTGCGATTACTGGCTATGCTGCTAGTAATTACGGCATCATTGTTAATGAGCATATGATCGCAAGCATTGTTGAGACCAATTCTGCCGAAACCTTTGATTTGCTTAGTCTTAAATTGGTTATTTATGTATTTTTGTTGGGCATCGCACCCGCTTATTTTGTTGCAAAAACAACAATAGAAAAATCCACAGTCAAAAAACAATTAATACAGAGGCTTAAAACATTGGTTGGTGTCTCTTTGGTTTGTGTGCTTGTTATTGTGAGTTTCTCGAAAAACTACACAGCGCTTGCACGTGAGAATCGTGACTTGAGATATTACGTTAATCCGACTTATTATCTTTACTCTATCTCGAAGTATATCGACTCTCAATTTGAAGTTGCCAGAGCGCCTTTTAAGCAAATTGGCATGGATGCCCAGATAAGTCGTACCGATGACAAAAAACGTCTTGTGATTATGATAATTGGTGAAACCGCGAGGGCGGATCGTTTTTCGCTGAACGGCTATGAGAGAAACACCAATCCTAATTTGGCGCAAGAATCGGTCATTTCCTTTACGAATATGAGTGCTTGTGGAACAAACACGGCCTTTTCCCTTCCCTGTATGTTTTCAATACTAAGCCGTGATAACTACAGTCATGGCAAGGGAAGAAATATGAGCAATGTGCTTGATATTATTAAGCACGCGGGCGTTGAAGTTATTTGGCGCGAAAATAACACGGGCGCAAAAGGCATTGCAGATCGACTTGATTTAGAGGATTATAATTCGTCGAGTGTCAATACGGTTTGTGACATCGAGTGTCGTGACGTGGGCATGTTGAGTAATCTTGATGAATTTATTAAGGCTCGATTCGACAAAGATATGTTGATTGTGTTGCATTCGATGGGCAGTCATGGGCCCGCTTACTATAAGCGCTATCCGCAGGAGTTCGAAGTTTTTTTACCCGTTTGTCAAACCAATCAACTTAACGAGTGTAGCGATGAAGAAATCAATAACGCCTACGACAATAGTATCCTCTACACGGATTATTTTTTAAGTAAGGCGATTTCTCTATTGAAGAGTAACTCAGGTAATCATGCCACCGCTTTGCTCTACGTTAGTGATCATGGCGAATCGCTGGGTGAGAATGGCATATATTTACATGGCCTGCCGTATGTGGTGGCGCCAAGCGAGCAGATTCAAGTGCCAGCGATTTTGTGGCTTAATGAGACAATGTCAGAAGTGCAAGATGTGGACTATGTAAAAGAAAAATCGGACAATTTGTTGTCGCACGATAACTTATCGCACACCTTGTTAGGATTGATGGGCGTGGAGACCAAGGTCTATGATTCGAGTCTTGATATTATGGCAAAATAACACTTCGTTTGAGCCAGGGTATTTATTTGCGCATTATTGGCTTATTGGCTGATGAAAACTTACACTCAGAATAAAAAGTGATTATAATAGTCCGATTATTCTGCAGCGACATAGAGAAGAGAATTATGAAAACATTTAGTGCGAAAGCCGAGGAAGTCAAAAGAGACTGGTTTTTGGTTGATGCCGATGGCAAAACATTAGGGCGTTTGGCGACTGAGGTTGCATCACGTCTGCGTGGTAAGCATAAAGCTGAATACACACCACATGTTGATACTGGCGATTACATTGTAATCGTTAATGCAGCAAAGATTACTGTTACTGGTAACAAGTACAACGATAAGATGTATCACCACCATACGGGTTATGTTGGTAATTTAAAATCCATTGCTTTCAAGGATTTGCTAGCGAAAAAACCTGAAGAGGTGATTTCCAAGGCGGTGAAAGGAATGTTGCCAAAAGGCCCATTGGGCAGAGATATGGCAAGAAAAATGAAAGTTTTCGCAGGTTCTGAGCACACGCATGCTGCTCAACAACCTCAAGTATTAGATATTTAAGGCATTTAATTATGGCAGATAAAGAAGTTTATTACGCAACAGGTAGAAGAAAAACATCGGTTGCTCGTGTCTTCATGACAAAGGGTAAAGGCGTTTTCACTGTTAACAAAAAACCAATGAGCGAGTATTTCGGAAGAGAAACTTCATCAATGATTGTTAACCAGCCTATCGACGTTGTTGAAATGAAAGATAAGTTTGATTTCAACATCACTGTTAAAGGTGGTGGCGATACCGGTCAAGCGGGTGCAATCAGATTGGGTATTACGCGTGCATTGATGGCGTATAACGAAGAAATGCGTCCTGATTTACGCAAAGCTGGCCTAGTTACTCGTGACGCTCGTGTTGTTGAGCGTAAGAAAGTTGGTAGGAAGAAGGCGCGTAAGAGTGAGCAGTACTCAAAACGTTAATCTTCTCCAAGAGATTCAAAAAACCCGCTTTATGCGGGTTTTTTATTGCCTATTGTTTGGTCACTGTCCAGCCTAAAATGGCTTGTGAAAAAAACCTTACAAGTCGTATTGCTCGAGTTTGTTGTAACGGATGAGAGAGCGGATAGAAGCGACATATTCATCACCGGTTTGGGCGTAGGGCGTTAAGCCTTTAGCTAATGCCAATCCAGTGACTAAATTGCCGTTGTCGCGCTGCTCTTTTCGAATTGTTCTTAGGTTGTGATAGGCTTGATTACGATTTAAGTTTAGCACGTAATAATCAACACTACCCTTTAAAGAGGAGAAAGTTGCCACTTCGTGTGTCGCACCCTCGTCTCGATTTCTTGGTACGGTGCCACAACCTTTAGAGAAGCACCAGAGTCCAAAATAATTGTTATGGTCTTGTGCAAAACGAGACCTTCCCCAATTGGATTCATTGGCCGCTTGAGCAAGAACCAACGAGGGTGGTAAGATGTCGATTGCAACTAGAATCTCCTCTTTAGTAGCGTCCTTGTCAAGCCGATACTTAAACGCCAATTTTTCAAGTGCTTCGGCGCTTAATTCGTCGTTGTTGATAGAGGATCTGAGCTTGAGTATCTCAGCGTTCTTGATTTCAATAGCCGGCAGCAAGTAGTTAAAAAAGACAGACTTTCTGACAGCAGTATTTTCAATCGATGAGAAGACGGGTCTGGCACTCACAGTTTGTTTTTGGATTTCAAGCAATTCTTGTTTGAGTATTGGTTGGGTGCTTGATAGCGGCGTTGTCGTGTCGAAAACGCTCGCAGCAGAAGCTACAACAGCAATAAGGCAAACGATCTTTGCCTTATTTGCAATAGGGAATAAGTTGAATAGTGCCATAATCTAGTACCGGTTACTCTTGACTTGGCTTTCTAAGCATGAGTTCAGTAACGGCATCTGTCGGCGATTTCTCAGCTTCGGTTACCGCAAAGACTTGCTCGCAGATTGGCATTTCAATATTTTTTGCATGTGCCATTGAGAGTATTAATTGTAGTGTGTTGTAGCCCTCTACAGTACCACCAACATTGGCCAGTGCTTCTTCAATCGTGGCATTTTTTGCCAGCTCTTTGCCGAATCGGCGGTTTCTAGAGAGGTCATCTGAGCAGGTAAGCACCAAATCACCCATGCCGGAAAGACCTTGAAATGTTGATTTTTCGGCGCCAAGCGCGACACCAAGTCTTGTCATTTCAGCGAGTCCACGGGTGATAATAGCAGCCTGAGTGTTAGCACCAAAGCCAAGTCCGTTAGCAGCGCCAGCAGCGATAGCCAAAATGTTTTTGACTGAGCCGCCCACTTCGACGCCGACAACATCTTCACTAGTGTAGACGCGTAAGGTTTTTGTTTGGATGGCGTCAGCCCAATAGTTTCTCGTTACGCTGTCTTTTGAAGCAACAACAATAGCGCTGGGCTTTTTCTTTGCAATTTCCATTGCAAAAGTAGGTCCTGATATCACACAAGCCGCATGGTTTGGCAAGGCGCTTTCAAAGGTTTCATGAAGGAAGCAACTGTTTGGTGTGTCAAATCCTTTTGTAGCCCAAGCAATAAAATGCTGCTTAGACACATAATGACTTAATTTATTTAGGATTTCAGCAAATGCATAACTCGGTGTCGCAATTAATACTGCGTCAACCGTACCAACCACAGCCAGGTCTGAGGCAATTGAAACATTATTGCTAAACGGCGTATTTAGGGCGGTGTGTTGAGTACCTAGGCTTGTCACTTCACTATCATCCTGGGCAATCAAATGAATGGTGTCAAATTTCTCACTTAGAGAAATGGCAAGTGCACTTCCCCAAGCGCCAGAGCCAACGATTGCTAAATTAGCCATTGATAATAGCGCTCAGTTCGCCCGAGCGGTCGGCCGCACTTAAGTCGTCGTAACCGCCAACGTATTGACCATTAATGTAGATTTGAGGCACAGTGGATCTGCCCGTTTTTAGGTGGATTTCTTCCCAGATACCTGGGTTTTTATCAACCGATATTTTCTCATAGGCCACGCCTTTTTCGTCCAACAGCTGGTAGGCCATTCGACAAAATGGGCAATAATCTGAGGTGTACATGACGTTTTCCATGGGCTTATTTTTTGATTGGTAGGCCGGCCGCTTGCCAAGCGTCAAAGCCGCCCTTCAAGTTGTAAACATGGTCAAACTGATTTTTGCAAAGAAGTTCTGCTGTCGTTTTAGAGCGCATGCCGCTTTTGCAATAAGTGAGAATTTTTTTGTTTTTATCAAGCGTATCGAGCTTGCCTTTAACTTGGCCCATTGGAATATGTGTGGTTGAGTTAATAAAGCCAGTCTTTCTTTCTTTTTCTTCACGCACGTCAAGAATGATAAGATCGTCGTCGTCCATTAAGGTGATTGCGCCATTGGTGTCGACTATTTGATATTTTTTTGCTCTCTCACCGTATATAAGCAGCGCAACAAGCGCAACAAGTGTTCCTGAAAATATCCATTGTTCCAGTAAGAAATCCATTACTTCAGTCATTATTAATTTTCCTGTAAAAAAGTGTCAAGCATTTGGTGACCATGCTCCGTTAGAATCGATTCTGGATGAAATTGCACGCCTTCGATAGCTAATTCTTTATGACGGACGCCCATGATTTCTTCAATTTCACCAGAGTCATCGTTGGTCCACGCAGTCACTTCAAAACAATCGGGCAATGTGTGTTGTTCTGCAACCAGTGAGTGGTAGCGTGTCGCATTTAGAGGGTTTTTTAGTCCAGAGAATACACCGCTATTAATGTGGTGTACCGGTGAAACCTTGCCGTGCATAATGCGCTTGGCGCCAATAATGTTGCCACCAAAGGCTTGAACAATGGCTTGAAAGCCAAGGCAAACACCTAAAATTGGTACTTTTCCAGCAAGCTTTTCAATAAGCTCTAGAGAGATACCAGCCTCATTAGGTGTACAAGGGCCGGGCGAAATAACAATATGTTTCGGATTGAGCGCTTCAATCTCATCAACAGTGATTTCGTCATTGCGATGAACCGTTACGTTTTGACCTAGTTCACCAAAATACTGAACCAAGTTATAGGTAAACGAGTCGTAGTTATCAATCATTAAAAGCATAAAAAGCCTTGTTTTAAGCCTTGTTAAAAAACAAAGGACTATTTTACCGATAAAAAGGAGGCAAAGTTAAGACACTGAAAGTAGCAGGTGGATCCGATAAAACCGCATTTTGACAGTCTTTTTAGGTGGGTTTCAGAGTTTTCAGTCAGCAAGACGTTTTCAAGAGATTGACGCTTATTGGCAATTTCTAGCTCGCTATAACCATTTGCACGCTTAAAATCCATGTGCAGTTCAGTGAGTTGGGCTTGTTCGTTTTTATCATTAACGTGGACTTTTTCGCTAATAATTAAGACGCCGCCCGGGTTAAGGCCATCATAGATCTTAGTGACAAGAGCGTCACGTTTGTCGATGTCGATAAATTGCAGTGTAAGATTAAGAACCACAATAGATGCATTTTCAATGCAAATGTCGTTAATATCGCTACAAATAACCTCTAAATTGTCAATTTTATCACCTAAATTTTGTTGACACTGATCAACCATTTGTACTGAGTTGTCGACAGCAAGAAAGCGAACGTTTGCATTTTTATTGTTTAGTGCTAACGCAAGTGTCGTAGCGCCTGTTGAGGCGCCCAAATCGTAGTAATTGCTATTGTCTTTGCCGTAAGTTCGAGTCAACAAGCCAATCATTTGAATCATTGCCTCGTAGCCCGGTACCGAGCGTTTCACCATGTCATCAAACACGGACACAACACTTTCATCAAAACGAAAGTCGACTATATCACTTTGATTATTAAACAGTTTGTCACGCATACAGTGTCTCAAGAAAAATTTCACTCACCAGTAATTTGGTTGTACCAACAACAAAGGTTGAGCGTCGCGCCCAGGCGCCATGGTGTTGTCCGACTTCCAGTGGATCGCGATAGATTAGTGGGTCGTCAAATAAAATTTCGCCCAATGGCCTAGCGCCAATAGCAAGCAGTTTTTTGGTGTCAGTAGTTTTAGGAATGACCGAACGTGCAAAGACCACGGGCTTTTGCTTACCCATTAATTCCACTTCACGAACGATGATAGCTTCGCCTTCCATGTTGCCCAACAGTTTATGCTCACACCCGTAGGGTGTATTCTCCATTTGAGAGATAACATTAACGTGAAAATCTGAATACTTGTTTTTCAGTTTTTCTGTTAAAGAGCTGTTATCGAGTAGCCACGGCAATACATGAGCTGGTATATCCTCGCTTGCATTGAAAGTGCGCCATTGGAATTTATCGGGGTTAAACATTGTGAGATCTTGGTTTGAATTATTTGATAATCTGCTGAGTGAAAAAAATTTGGAAAAATTCAAGAAAAAATTGTAATCAATAAATGTTTGTTATAGATAAAAGTTTTTCTTGAATTTTTATCATTTTATGCCCCAGTCTTTTAGAGAAAGATGATTTAAGTATTTACCTTTGTTATTTTCTTTTGCTTTATCAACAAGTAGGGCTTCAATAAAAATGCCTTGCTAAATGCTTAAGTCATTATTTCCAGATGTTAAATTATTCAAACCAGGGGCTCACCTCGTATTTTACTAGATTCAGTGGAATCTATCTAGGCGTTAGCGTAATGCGATCGGTCCTCGTCAATCCAGCGTTGAATCAACGCGCTTTGGATGGATTCACTTTCACCGAGTATCAGTTCAGAGTAGTAGCCGGCCTGTTTTAAAAGGTAGGCGTCACGGACAATATTGGCAATTTTCATGCCGGCAATGCCAGTTTGTTGAGTGCCGAGTATTTCCCCTGGCCCTCGAAGCGCCAGATCTTTTTCAGCAATAATAAAACCATCGCAAGTTTGGCGAAGAATATCCAGTCTTTCTTTTGCGGATTCACTAAGTGGTGACTGATACATCAACACACAAACGCTTTTCTCACTTCCTCGACCTACGCGCCCACGTAGCTGGTGTAACTGAGCGAGCCCCAAGCGCTCGGCATTTTCAACAATCATTAAGCTGGCATTGGGCACATTAACGCCAACTTCAATGACTGTTGTTGCCACCAAAACATCAATTTTTCCAGCGGCAAAGTCTTGCATAATGACTTCTTTATCTGCCTTGTTGAGTCGGCCATGAATCATCTGCACCCGAAGGTCTGCAAGGTTATCACTTAAATAGGAAAAAGTGTTTTCAGCAGATTCTGCGCGCAGCATTTCAGATTCTTCAATTAGCGTGCAAACCCAGTAAATTTGTCGACCATCAGCACAAACTTGTTTGATTTTTTCAATAATTTCATCTTTGCGATTATTGCTCAGCGCAATGGTTTGTATCGCTTGTCGTCCTGGCGGTAATTCGTCGATAATTGAAGTATCGAGATCGGCATAAGCACTCATCGTTAAGGAGCGCGGAATGGGGGTGGCTGTCATCACCAGCTGGTGCGGTGTTTTTTTTGCTTTCTGTGCAAGTGATAAGCGTTGATGAACGCCAAATTTATGCTGTTCATCAATAATAATAAAGCCGAGATTATCAAACGATACGCTTTCTTGAAAAAGAGCATGAGTACCAATCACCACTTGCGCTTCGCCCGAGATCACTTTACTCAGTTGCTTACTCCTTTCTTCGGAGTTTTGTGAACCCGACAGGTAAGCAGCGGTTATTCCTAACTTACTTAAGTATTCACCAAAACTCTGTTGATGTTGTCGTGCCAAAATTTCAGTCGGCGCCATCACCGCTGTTTGAAAGCCGTTGGCGACCGCTTGCAATAAGGCAAACACTGCAACAATGGTTTTGCCAGAGCCGACGTCGCCTTGAAGTAATCTTAGCATTGGCTGCTCTGAAGTAAGATCGCCGTTGATCTCTTCAATGCAACGCGCTTGGGCAGTAGTCATATTAAAGTTTAGCGATTTTGAGAGTTGTTCACTTAAGTTAGTTTCAAGAGTGAAAATATTGGAAATTTTCGATTTGCGTCTTAGTTTTACTTGTTTGAGGCTTAATTGATGTGCCGCAAGTTCTTCAATAATGAGCCTTTGTTGTGAAATATGGCAGAAATCGGCTATTTTGGCTAAATCTTCCCCTTTTTTTGGATGATGCAGCATCAAAAGAGCCTCTTTTAGACTTGGCATTGTGTTTTTTGCCATTTTTTCGAAATGATCGTCAATAACTGTGGTTTTCAGTGCCTCGAGGGCGATATTAATCCACTGTTTGAGTTTGTTTTGTGTAACCCCCTGGCAAAGTGGGTAAACGGGCGTTAGTGTTGCCTCAAATAGCGGCGCTTGTTGAGAAGTGAGGCGATACTCTGGGTGATGCATTTCGAGGCCTTGTCGGCCAACTTTGATCTCACCAAAGCATTGAAGTGCCTCGCCTCGAACTAGGGCTTGTTTTTGATACTGGTTAAAATGAAAAAAGCGCAACAACAATCGCTGATTGCTCTCATCAGTGAGATAGCAAAGTAGCTGCCTTTGCCGAGTGGGCGCTTCTTCGATTCGCTCGATGGTGAGTTCGACCAAAACCTCGCTTCCCACTTGGGATGCACTAAGTGGGGTAATGCGAGTTTTGTCTTGATACCTGTTCGGTAGATGAAAGAGTAAATGCTCTAAGGTGTAGATCCCCAGTTGATTCAGTCTTTCCGATGTTTTTTTCCCTAATCCGCCAATGGAAATCAGTGGATCAGAGAGTGCTAGCATGTTTTAGTAACTGTATTGATCGGAATCAGTCACCATTACGCCATCCATTTCAACGCCAACTGCTTTCGGCAATTCTTTAACGCCAATGGCCGCACGGGCTGGGTAAGGCTGGTCAAAATACTGCGCCATAATTTCGTTCACGACTGGAAAATTCGAGAGGTCTGTTAAAAAGATATTCAGTTTAACAATACTGCTCAAATCACCGCCGGCCTCGTTACAGACCGCTGTTAGGTTTTTAAATACTTGGTGAATTTCTTCAGAAATGCCACCTTCAACAATTTCCATTGTCTCTGGAATTAAAGGGATTTGACCCGAAAGGTAGATGGTTGTGCCACCGGTTACCGCAACGGCTTGTGAATACGTACCTACCGCAGCTGGCGCTTTGTCTGTAGCAATAATATGTTTTTTCATGGTTTTGATTTGTGGTTAATTAAATGGCTGTATTATATTAGGAATGGGTGTTTTTTTGTAAAACTCTTAACCAAGGAGAAGTGTAGCAATGAGTAAAAACTGGATTCAAAAAGCCGTTCCTGCGTTGTTAGTGAGCCTACTTATTGGCTGTTCTTCAGCACCTGACAGCCGGGCCTTCTCTCTGGAAAAATTGCAAGCCGATGTCGATGCGCTTAATGCAAAAGCACCCTATATGAGTGACAAGGACACCTTGGTGATGAAAGCGGTTGCGAAAGAGGGTGTGTATGAAATTCACAATATGCTGATTCACCTTGATCTTAGTAATATGGATAAAGATGCAATCAAAGAGTATGAAGAATTTATCAAAGGAATTCTAACTTACATTTCGTGCACTGTCGACGGCCTGAAAGATTACCCTGAGAACAATACCATCCTAAGCTGGCATTATTACGATAAACAGAAAACTGCCTTCTTTTCTCACGACGTGACGGCAAAAACCTGCGAAGAGATGCCGAAAAAGTAAGACTCAGTTGATTATCTTTTTGTCGGGAAGGCGCAAAATAACAATAGCCGATATCGCCGCAAGGATGGCAGCAATGAGAAGTGGCGTGTTATAACTTCCGCTTTGCTCATAAAGCCAGCCGGCGAGAGATGGCGCACTAAGCCCTGCGAAACCCCAAGCAGTAAAGACCTTGCCGTATGCCCAAGCAGAATGCTCTTTGCCAAACGCGTTGGCCACCAAGGTTGGGTAGATGGCAATGAATGCGCCATAAAGTGTGGCAATACAAATCATCAATACCAGCGCCAATTGCACGCCACCAAGCATTACTAACAGCAATAAACTAATCGCGCTTGCAGTGGTCAATATCGTCAAAGGTTTTTTGCAGCCAAATTGATCAGCAATATAGCCCGCTACTAAGCCTGCAATGCCGCTGCCTAGTGACATAAGCACAATGCTTGTTGAGGCAATTTGCACACTGCCATCCATGGTTTTGATAATTGGCACCGCATGACCAATGGCCATTAGACCTGCAAAAACACCAAAACAATAGCCAAACCACAGTCTAGCAAACCCCAGGTGTTGAGGTTTTGAACTTTGCTGTTGTGGAGCTTTGTTTGGTCTTGTTTCAATTTTTGAGAGAAGTAGCAACAGCGTCCCACTGCCCACGACAGTAGAAAGAATTACTGTGCCTATCCCGTAGGCAATATTTAGGCTGAAGTTCGCCAATAAGATTGGGTAGATTATCGAAAAAACAACAGCACCCAAGGCATAAGCCCCAGTGACAGCACCGAGTGCTAATCCGCGTTTATTAGCGGCCGTAACAAGTGTGCAAGCGTGCAGTGAAAAGCCATAACCGAGACCGCTGGCAAAACCAAACATTAATCCGTATCCCAGCATCCAGCCTAGCCAGGTTTCACTATTAATTAATAAGACACCAAGTAGTGGCAAGGCAGTCGCCACCAACATTAACGAGAAGGCGCTAAAACGACGAAACAAAATATGACCAAAAAATACCGCAAGCGTGACACTGAGAAGCCCAGCTGAATATACCAAGCTGGATGCCATACGTTCAGCACCTGTTTGCAATTCAATGCCCTCAATTAACGTGCTAAAAGCATGAATAGATCCCATGCAGAAAGTGATGAGCAGGCAGCCAGTGATTGTCAGAGCAGTTGGTAATTGCGACTTCGTCATTCGTTGTAAACGTTTTTTTTCTAGATGGCGAATTTATACCATGAAGTGTTGCTAGGAATCAATCCCAATTGTTCTTGGTGTGTTAATAAAGGTTAGCTCGGCGTAACGCCGCGGATGCGTTCTGAGCGACGACGCAGCATTTCCAGTGTGCCGAGTAAGACAATCGAAAAAATGACCAAAATCGTTGCAGCTGCAAGAATGGTTGGGCTAATTACTTATGAATACACTTATGAAGAAATGAAAATCATTCTTGATGGCGAGTTTTTTATTGGTAGATCAGCTTAAAATCAGCACGATTGTATGGTGCGGGGAACCCCCCATTTAGTGCGAACTCTGTTGCTATGTAGCCAAGTTCATCAGCTGATTTGGCGCAATAACCACCACCTGCAAAAAGTGCGTACAGTCTTTCATCTTTAAATTGATCAATATAATTACCTCCGCTGGGCGAGGTAGTTGTTACGCAAGGAACTGAATGGAATTTGTTGAATGTTATAGAGGGCAGTAACTCTTTTAGTGCTTCAGTTAGCCACGGGATTTTTCCCTTATCGCCATTAGAGTGAAACCAGTCTTGTAGTGACTGTTTGTCTTTTGCCATTTCATCGCCAAGTGCATGGCCAATTTTGACGTAATGCTTGCCGTTTGGGTATTCCACGGGCGGTAAAAAGTACAGAAATTTATTGGGTTCGTCACCGAGTCGATAGCTCATCGTTGGCATGCCCACAAGGCTTGGCAGCTGTTCTTTAGATATTTCGCCAAGCACTGCTGTGTGAGGCACAACGCCGTAATCTATTGGACGGGGAATGGTGTTGCCAATATTTGCAAACGCACCCGTTGAGAGAATGCATTTTTTGCATTTAAAGCTAGATTTCTCAGTCTTTATAGTGATGTATTGCTTGCCCTTCTCAATTGCAATGACCGTGTCGTTGACTACAGTGCCACCATGGTTTTCGAGTGCTTTATTTTGTGCTGCTATGTTTTTTCTAGGATCTAACCAGCCCGCATTTTTGGCTTGAAAAATACCACGAACCCCTTTGGGAAATTGGAAATATGGGAATCGTTCGCTTAGTTGTTCAAAAGAGAATGATCCTACTTCAGGGTAGTAGCTATCAGCTTGCGCACTCATATCCTCCAGAAAATTGTTGGTATTTGACGCTGCAAGATACCCAACTTCTTGAAAGAAACTAATGCCAGTCTCGGTTTCGAGCGGCTTGAAGCGCTCAATTGCTGCCTTACTAATTTGGCAGTTATGAGTAAGCGTATCTAATATTCGAACAATGCGTGCTGAGTCGTAGTGACTGCTAAATACACCGGTATGTGTTTTAAGGTTTGCTGGCTCACTGGGACCAATCAAAGTAACGCTCGTACCCTGAATGGCAAGATGACGGGCTGCTGCTGAACCAATGAGTCCGCGACCAATAACAATAAAATCAACAATTGACATAATGTCAAATTATAGCTGTGAAAAACTTAGGGAGGTAAGCATTCTTTGGGTCGAATGGCTTGTCAAAAAATGGTGCCCCGGGCCGGAATTGAACCGGCACGGCCGTGAAGCCGCAGGATTTTAAGTCCTGTGTGTCTACCAATTTCACCACCAGGGCATAGGAGGGGGTAGAAAACAGAGAATTATATACTATGAGTGTTTTTTGTTTAACTATTACACTTATAAATTAACCAAATGAAATCCATGCTTTAATTGAGAGTCGGGCATTATTTCGGTAAAATTTGGGTTTTTTACTCTATCGTAGTTACATGGGATTGATTAAATTAGTGTTGGTAATGCTGCTTGTTTGGGTCGGTTTTGTCTTGTTTAAAAAGATGAGACAGCCAAATTTGAGTAGTTCTTCAGATAGTGATGCTGGGCAAAAAATGATCGCTTGCTCGGTTTGTGATACCCATGTTCCTGAGTCGGAAGCCATTATAAAAGATGGAAAAATTTATTGTTCTAAGGATTGTTTATGAAGTTTTTATTTGATTTTGGCCCAATTATTCTATTTTTTGTTATCTACAAAACTTACGGCCTCTACCCTGCAATTTACGCCATGATTGCCGGCACTTTTGCACAATTGATTTACACTCGATGGAGTACAGGCAAGTTTGAAAATTCGCATCTGATTACCTTTGGCTTGTTGGTGGTTTTCGGTGGTGTGACACTGGCATTGCGTGACCCTGCTTTTGTTATGTGGAAAGTTAGTGTGTTGTATGTTGCGTTTGCCTTGGCGCTGATTGGCAGTATGTGGATTGGCAAAAAAACATTGATCGAGCGTATGCTTGGTAAAGAATTGCAATTACCTCGCTCCACATGGGAAAAGCTTACTTGGTTTTGGGGTTTGGGCTTTATAGGTATTTCTATTGTTAATGCGTATTTTGTAAGAGCTGCACTTGGTGCGCGTGATGCATTATTTGACCACTCGACACTTGACCCTAAAGTAGAACTTGGCAATATCGATTGCGCTAGCACTGCGGTTGAAATGCTTTGTGTAGCCGCACAACAAAGTGAAGAAACGTGGGTAAATTTTAAATTATTTGGCACTTTGGGACTAACCTTTGGCCTGATTTTGGTAACGGTTGTGATTTTGAGTAAGCACATTAAAGAAAAAGAATCTAAGGGCTGAATAGCGCTTTTAAAAAAGCGACAAGCACAGTATAATTATGTCCCAAATTGAATGTAACTTAACAAATTGCGGAGTATCTTATGAACGAAATTAGAGGTGATAGACAATATGCTGCGACTCATGAGTGGGTCTTGGATAATGGTGACGGCACCTATACTTTGGGTATTTCAGATTTTGCCCAGGAATCATTGGGAGACTTGGTGTTTGTTGAGATGCCTGAACTTGGCGACACAGTTAGTGCACATGACAGTTTGTGCGTTGTCGAATCGGTTAAATCTGCCAGTGATATTCATGCACCTGTCGATCTTAAAGTGCTTGAAATCAACGAAGAGATTGACGATGAGCCCGAGCTAGTTAATAGCGATTGTTACGACGCTGGCTGGTTGATAAAATTTAGTGCAGATTCTGTCGATGGTTTGATGGATTCAGATGCCTATATTGCAACGCTCGATCTGGATTAAGCTTTGTTAGACCTTGGTGCACTCGTTGCTTACAAAGGTAAGCCAGCAAAAATAAGCGCAATCACCACCCACAAATTCGACCTACTTTTCTCCGACGGCAGTTCTCGCAAGGTGCGAGAAAAAGATTTCCGTTTTATTCATCCACAGTACGCAGCTATTAATGACACATGTTCTGCTGGGGCAATGAATGTGCTGCAAGATTTTGAGAATGAATCGTTAACGCTTAAGGAAATCACTGAGTGGATTTTTGATGATTACACCGCGCAAAATGCTTGGTGCACTTACCTACTTGTTGAGGACAGTCTTTACTTTTATTGGACCAAGGATACGGTTTTTATCAGGCCCAGTGAACAAACAGAGGCGATTCAAAATCAAAGAAACACCAAGCGAATTGAGCTTGAAAGCCTCAATCAATGTGTTGAGAACATTAACAACAACTGCATTTCTGATGACGATTCGCGCTGGCTGCAAGAGGTTGAACTGGTGGCCCATAATCTCTCCAAACACGCAAAATTATTGGATGCGTTGTCACTAGATAACAAGCCTGAGTCTGCGCATAAGTTATTAGTCAAAATTGGATACTGGCAAGAGGCGATGAATCCATACCCTCGTCGACATGGAATTCTTGCAGATGAAAGCCACTCCCACGAAATTATCGTTGCTGAAAGAAGAGACTTAACGCACTTCAACAGTTATGCAATTGATAACTCTGGCTCCAACGATGCAGATGATGCTATCAGCATTGAAGGTGATAAGATTTGGATTCATATTGCCGATGTTGCTTCTCAAGTCGAATGTGATAGCACCTTGGACAGTTATGCGCAAAATCGCATATCCAATCTCTATCTTCCAGATCAAATCATCCACATGTTGCCGCCGAATTTGGTGCCTATTTGCTCATTGGGCGAAGATGCGAAATCAAGGGCGTTGTCGGTTGGTTTTAGGTTAATTGATTGTCAAATCAGTGATATTGAAGTTGTTCAGAGTGAGATTAAAGTTGAAAAATTGAGTTACGATGGGGTGGATGAAATTCTTCATCAGCACGCCGAATTATCGCAAATAAGCACGTTGACAAAGGAACACAAGTCGTTTCGAAACGACAAGGGCGCACTAAGGCTTGATTTACCGAACGTTGATGTCAGACTTGTTGATGGCCGGGTGTCCTTGAGAAAACAAGAGGCCAGTGAAAGTCGTGAAATGGTTGCAGAGATGATGGTGATTGCCGGTAGGGTGATTGCGCAATTTTCATTAGAAAACAACATTGCAATGCCGTTTGTAACTCAAGCCAAGGGCAGCTTTAGTGATGAGATTCTTGAGCAAAAAGCACATTTGACCTTATCACAAATGTTTAAAGCAGCGCGCTGCTTTAAGCGCTCGAAAATTAGCACAAAAAGCGCACCACATTCTGGTTTGGGTCTTGATTCGTACCTTAGAGTAACCAGTCCAATTAGGCGTTATCTAGATTTGGTGGTTCAGCAACAACTCCTTAATTTTATCAACAATAAACCCATACTGGACGAGGCGGCAATCAAAAACCGAATCGGACAAACCAACGTTGTTATTTCAAAAGTGAACAAGGCGACACGCCAAAGTAATGATCATTATAAGTCTTTGTTTTTAAAGCAAAATAAAGGATGGAAGGGTGTTGGCACTGTAGTCGATCTTCATGGTAATAAAGCAACGATATTAATCCCAGAGTTGGGCATGATAACGCAGTTAAAACTTGGTGAAAAGCCGTCTCTGGACGACGAGATTCAGCTCAAGGTTGTAGCGATTGATTTTGAAAATCGTTTAGTGGATTTCAAGTCTCTCTAGCGTCTCGCCTAAGGCAATAGCATTGCCCGAAGTTGTTGACCAATCACCCAGTACGTGGCGCGTATAAGTCTTTGATGAGTGGGTGTCTTGTCGATGAGTGTGACCGTGAATGAGGTTAGCACCAGGATACTTTGCCATCAGTGCATCGACCGCCCTTTGATTGACATCCATAATCGCTTCTGATTTATAACTCTGCGCTTCGACACTCTTTTTACGAATTTCACCGCTAAGTTTAAGTCGCCATTTTTTCGGTAAACTTAAAAATAGCAACTGTACAAGGCGGTTTCTTAACACCTTTTTCATTTTTTGATAATCGATATCGTCGGTACAGAGGTCATCACCATGAACCAAAACATAGTCCTGGTCGTTGTGTTTAAGAAGGTGTAGTTCATTGATTAGCTTACAGCCAGATTGATGCTCGAACCGTTTGCCAAGCAAAAAATCACGATTGCCAATCATGACAAAAACTTCTGTGGATTTTGTTAATTCTTTTAGGCAGTTAATAGCGACGTGGTAGTCTGGCAGCGAAATGTCGTCGCCAATCCAGGTGTTGAACAAGTCACCGAGAATAAAGAGCTGGTCCGCGTTAGCGGCTTCGGCTTGACAAAATCGACAAAATAAATCTAACTTTTCTCCCTCGACAGAAGTAAGGTGAAGATCAGCAATAATTAGCGTTTTGCTCATTGTGTTTAGCGGCAGCGCTTGGCACTGCCGCTTAGATGCTATGCCTGAATGTAGGCTTTTTCGATAATAATAGGATCGGCAGGAACGTCCGCGTGACCGCCTAAATTAAGTGTTTCAACGGTTTGCATTTTATCAACCACTTCCTTGCCTTCGACTACTTCGCCAAATACGCAGTAACCCCAGCCATCTTGCCCTGGGTAATCTAGGAATTGGTTGTCAGCTACGTTGATGAAAAACTGTGAACTGGCAGAATGAGGCGCCATTGTTCTTGCCATTGCAACCGTGTATTTTTTATTTTTTAAGCCATTCTTTGCTTCGTTATCAATATTGGCCTTTGTAGACTTTTGCTGCATATCTTCTGTCATGCCGCCGCCCTGGACCATAAAATTAGGAATAACTCGGTGGAAGATTGTGCCATCAAAGAAGCCGTCTTCAACGTAATCTGTGAAATTTTTGGCTGTAATAGGGGCTTTTTCAGCGTCTACAGTTAGGTGAATATCACCCATGTTGGTTTGCAGAATAATCATGATTTTTTCTTGGTGTTGTAAAAAGGGAGAATTATAACTTATTTCGCTTATAGCACTTTCATAAAGAGCGTCGTTCGAGTATAATTGCCCTCTTTTTAGCAAACAGTTTAGGATTTGTTATGTACGCAGTTATTAAAACAGGTGGAAAACAATACAGAGTAACCGAAGGTGAAACTCTGAAAATTGAGAAACTTGAAGTTGAGCCTGGTAAGAAAGTAACTTTCAAAGAAGTTTTGATGGTTGCCGATGGTGATAACGTTCAGGTGGGCTCTCCACTCGTTGCAAAAGCTACTGTTGAGGCAAAAGTTGTTTCTCAGGGCAAAGGCAAGAAAGTTCATATTTTAAAATTTAGACGTCGTAAGCACTCTATGAAGCAACAAGGCCATCGCCAGTTGTTTACTGAAGTTCAAATCGACAAGATTAAGGCATAAGGAGCAACCATGGCACATAAAAAGGCAGGCGGTAGTACTAATAACGGAAGAGATTCCGTATCCAAAAGACTGGGCGTAAAACGTTTTGGTGGTCAAGTAGTTTTAGCGGGTAACATTTTAGTTCGTCAAAGAGGCACTAAATTCCACCCAGGAACTAACGTACGTAAGGGCAAAGACGATACGTTGTTTGCTGTTGCAGATGGAAAAGTTCAATTCGAAAAGAAAGGCAAGTTCAATAGACAACACGTTTCTATCGTAACTGCTTAATTCATAGCCTTGAATTAATTGAAAAGCGCCTTCGGGCGCTTTTTTATTGTACTAAAATAATCTCATTTATCATAATATTACTATGAAATACGCAATTGTTTTCCCTGGTCAAGGCTCACAATCCCTTGGCATGTTGTCTGATCTTGCAGACAACTTCTCCCTTGTTGGTGATGTTTTTACTGAAGCCAGTGATGCGCTCGGTATTGATCTGTGGAGGCTCACCCAAGAAGATCAAGACGCACTAAATCAAACACAAAACACACAACCGGCAATGCTTGCTGCAGGCTATGCTACTTATCGCGTGCTTGCTAGTGAAGTTGATTTATCACCAGTTTGTATGGCAGGTCACAGTTTGGGTGAGTACACAGCGCTGGTTGCGGCTGGCTCGCTTGATTTTGCAGAAGGCATTAAACTGGTAAGAAAGCGCGCGGAATTAATGCAATCTGCTGTACCGGTTGGTACAGGCGCTATGGCAGCCATTCTTGGCTTGGATGATAGCAAGGTTGTTGAAATTTGCGCCAATGCAAATGGTGGTGTGGTTGAGGCGGTTAACTTTAATTCACCTGGTCAAGTAGTTATTGCTGGCGATAAAGACGCGGTTGAGGCAACTTGCGCAGTGATGAAAGAGGCTGGAGCCAAGCGCGCTGTTGTTTTGCCTGTCAGTGTGCCTTCGCATTGTTCCTTAATGAACGGCGCAGCAGAGGAGTTTTCAGTTTCAGTGAACGCTACAAACTTCAATCAAGCGAGCAATGTGTTACACAATGTTGATGCCACTGTTGCAAACAGCACCGATGAGATAAAATCAAAGCTCGTGGCGCAATTGCATAAGCCCGTTCTTTGGACCTCAACAGTTCAGGCAATGTCAGCGATGGGTATTGATAAATTAATAGAAGCAGGCCCTGGAAAAGTATTGGCCGGTCTAACAAAACGCATTGACAAATCACTGAGTGGTTCGGCTATTATTAATGTTGATGCACTTCGTTCTGTCATCGAAGAAATTAAATAAAAGGATCTCACCATGTCAAATTTAGAAGGAAAAATCGTTTTAGTAACTGGTGCCAGTCGTGGCATCGGTCAAGCCATTGCATTATCTTTGGGCAATGCGGGCGCAACCGTGATTGGAACAGCTACTAGTGACAAGGGCGCAGATGCAATCTCGAGCACACTAAAGGACAATAGTATTTCCGGCCAAGGTCTGACGCTTAATGTTACTAATAACGACCAAATTGCCGAGGTAATGAGTACGATTACTGAGAATTATGGTGCGGTTGATATTTTAATTAACAATGCTGGTATCACTCGTGACAACTTATTGATGCGCATGAAAGAAGACGAGTGGGACGACATCATGAGCACCAATCTTGCCTCGGTTTTCAAAATGTCAAAAGCTGTATTACGCGGCATGATGAAGAAAAAAGCCGGCCGTATTATTTCAATCGCTTCTGTTGTTGGCGCCATGGGCAACGCTGGGCAATCCAATTATGCAGCTGCTAAGGCTGGCATTATGGGCTTTACCAAGTCACTCGCAAGAGAGGTTGGTACAAGGGGTATTACCGTTAATGCTGTTGCCCCAGGTTTTATCCAAACTGATATGACAGACGCACTTCCAGAAGAGCAAAAAGCATCGCTTGCTTCTCAAATTCCATTGGGTAGATTGGGTTCGCCGGATGAGATTGCTAGCGCAGTCTTGTTTTTAGCGGGTGATGGTGGTGCTTATATTACAGCTCAGACGTTACACGTCAATGGCGGCATGTACACTGTTTAGCGACGAGATTTAAAAAAATCTTGTAGAAGTTTCTTAGATTCGGCCTCTAATATACCGCCGCTAATATCGATTTCGTGATTAAAGCACTCTTCTTTGCTTAAGTTAACACGTGACCCGCAAACGCCAGTTTTTGGGTCAAAAGCAGCAAAAACAAGACGCGAGACGCGAGCATGCATCATCGCACCTAAGCACATAGCGCAAGGTTCAAGCGTGACGTAGAGTGTTGTGCCGGTAAGGCGGTAGTTCTGCATTACACGACCTGCTAAGCGCAACAATTGAATTTCAGCATGTGCACTAGCATCGTGTTTTGAGATTGGCTGGTTATGGGCCTTGGCAACCATGGTGTCGTCCTTAACCAATACAGCGCCAACCGGCACTTCGCCTAAAGCTTCAGCTTTTTCAGCTTGTTTGATGGCAAGCGCCATCCATTGTTCGTCAGTTGTCATGAGACAATGATTTGATTATTCCCACTCAATAGTCGCTGGCGGCTTGCCCGAAATATCGTAAACCACACGTGATACGCGTGAAATTTCATTCATGATGCGATTAGAGACGTGGTCTAAGAAATCGTAAGGCAGTCTTGCCCAGCGAGCGGTCATAAAGTCGATGGTCTCCACTGCTCGAAGTGCGATGACATAATCGTATCGGCGCTCATCACCCGTTACACCAACCGATTTCACCGGCAAGAAGACAGCGAAGGCTTGGTTTACTTGATCGTATAAATCATGCTTATGAAGTTCATCCATAAAGATGTGATCGGCTCGCCTTAAAATTTCAGCGTATTCCTCTTTCACCTGTCCAAGAATCCTTACCCCAAGACCAGGGCCTGGGAATGGGTGGCGATAAAGCATGTGTTTAGGTATGCCAAGCTTCACGCCAATGGTGCGCACCTCGTCTTTGAATAATTCTTTGAGCGGCTCAACCAATTCGAAGGCCATGTCGTCTGGTAGGCCACCAACATTATGATGCGATTTAATCACTTTGGCTTTGCCAGAAGCTGCACCAGCAGACTCAATGACGTCAGGGTAAATAGTGCCCTGCGCTAAGAACTTTATGTCTTGGAGGATTTGCGCTTCTTGGTCAAAGATTTCAATAAAAGAGCGACCAATAATTTTGCGTTTTTTCTCGGGGTCAGCCTCATCAGCCAAGGCGTCATAAAAGTGTTTTTGTGCGTCAGCACGGATAACTTTAACGCCCATGTTTTCTGCAAAGGTTTGCATTACTTCATCGCCTTCATTAAGGCGTAGTAGGCCGTTATCGACAAAAACACAGGTTAGTTGATCGCCAATTGCCTGTTGAAGTAGGATGGCTACAACCGATGAGTCAACACCGCCTGACAAGCCGAGCAACACTTTCTGGTCACCAATTTGCTTTTTAAGGTCGCCAACTAATTCGTTAATAATATTGTCAGTCGTCCAGTTTTTCTCGCAATTGCAAATGCCGGTAACAAAGCGCTCAAGAATGTGCAAACCTTGCTTTGTGTGCGTCACTTCTGGGTGAAACTGGAGGCCGTAATAATGCTTATCGGCATTGGCAAAGCCGGCAATTGCGCAATTATCGGTTGAGGCAATTAGTTTGAATTCAGGGGGTAATTTGGTGACTTCAACGCCATGGCTCATCCAAACGTCAAGTAGGCCGTGACCTTCGGCATTGATTTCGTCACTAATTTCACTTAATAGTGGTGAGTGGCCTCGCGCCCTGATTTGAGCAAAACCAAATTCCGCTTTATCTTGTGCGGAGCGCGCATCGCCACCGAGTTGCACAGCCATAGTCTGCATGCCGTAGCAGATGCCCAGCACTGGAACGCCAAGCTCAAAAACAATTTCTGGCGCCCTTGCCGAATCTGACTCACTCACTGTATCTGGCCCACCAGAAAGAATAATGCCATTCGGCTTAAATTTTTCAATAAAATGGGGGCTGACGTCATACGGTAAGAGTTCGCAATAAACACCAATTTCACGGATTCGCCTAGCGATGAGTTGGGTGTATTGAGAGCCAAAATCAAGAATTAAGATTTTATCGTTGTGAATATTTGACATAAATTTAGGCGTCGATTAAGCTTTTTACAAAGATCTCTATTTTAATGAAAATCCTCGATCGCTACATTACTAAAACACTCTTGATTTACACTTTGGTGGTTCTTGTTGTTTGGCTTGGCGTCTATGGTTTTTTCAATTTTCTTGCAGAGCTAAGCAGTGTTGGCCAAGAGAACTACACAAGTCTCAGCGCAATGAAATATATTGCTCTGCAGATGCCAGAAATTGCCTACAAACACGCGTCGCCGGTCATCTTGCTTGGCTGTGTGTTGGGCATGGGTTATTTGGCCACAACCAGTCAGTTATTGATACTGAGGGTTTCGGGCTTGTCAATTTTCAAGTTAACCCTGTTAACGGCGAGAATTGCATTGATGTTTGTCTTTGTTCTTATTGTTATTGGTGAATTGTTTGCACCTATGGCGAGTGAAATGGCTGAAAAGTCTCGTGCAAAAGACCTTGGGTACTCGCTTGCTTCTCAGTCTCAGCAGGGCTTCTGGATTAAAGAAGGTGACAGCTACATTCATGTTAAAAAGAATTTTGATGGCAATTCTTTTAGTGGGGTCACGCTGATTAAAACGAACACTAAAAACGAAGTTGAGGCGGTTATTGCCTCCGACAGTGCGCATTTTAATGGCGACTCTTTGGCGCTTGGCAATACTGATATTTTTTCGATTGACGGCTCTTCCAATTTTGATATTATTTCTTATAAGAGACGCAATTCCTACAGTCAATCTGTTTCTTTTGACCAGGACTTGATTGACAGCTTACGCAAGGAACCGCAGGAATTAACCACTTGGAATATTTACAAGCAAATTCAATTTTTAATTGAGAATAAGCTAAATGCGGATATTTATGAGGTTGAGCTTTACAAGAGGCTCGTCAAGCCTTTAACATTGGTTGCCATGATTCTTTTAGCCATGCTCTTTATCTTTGGCTCCAATAGGGATACCTCTCTGGGTAAGAAGTTATTTGTAGGAATCGCATTGAGTTTGTCTTTCGAGCTCACTTCTCGAATCGGCGCGGCGATGTCTATTGGCTTTACAATTAGTCCATTAACGAGCGCTATTTTGCCAAGTCTCAGTGTGATGGTATTGGCGATTGTAATGTTGCGACAAAGGTCATCCAGCTAAGTTGTGGCAGAGGCTCTACCCAAGACGGCAAAACCGATTATCAAAAAACCAAAGCGTTTTGAGGTGATTTTGCTCAATGACGATTACACCACCATGGAATTTGTCATAGAAGTGTTAAAGCGCTTTTTCAAAAAAAATGATCTTGCAGCTGAGGCTATCATGCTCAAAATTCACATTGACGGCGAGGGTGTTTGCGGTACGTATTCTTACGATATCGCGCAAACAAAAGTCAATCAAGTCATCGACTTTGCTAGAACAAACGACCAGCCTTTAATGTGTGTATTGCGAGAGTTAAATTAGAGGTCTTTGTATACATCATTTTAAAATTTGCTGAGTGATAAAAATGAATAAAAAATATGTAAAAATTTGAAATTAATAGCACTAGCTATTGATGAGGGTTTTTCTGTACTTTTTAGCATTTTTCGCCTCAGCCTTCTGGGATAGGAAGTTTTTCCCATTTTTCTGCGTTAATTTTTCTCGCCTTACAGTAAGTAAGGCTTTAAATAATATGCCTTGTAAAATAATAAAAATTTCACTATCAAATCTAAAATGATATATGCAAAGACCTCTGCTAATTGTATCGTTTTTCTAATGTGAAATGTTGACTTTGATTTGTTTTGTTGCCGTGAAAAATTAGCCGAATAATGTTAAAATCTTAACTAATGAGAAATCAAATTAAGGCAATATTTTTCCATGATTGAACCCGGACTCCAACAAGAAATAAACTTAGTGATGACTGAGGCGAGAAACAGTCGCCTGGAGTTTGTAACGGTTGAACACCTTCTGCTAGCCCTTCTTAATATAGATGAGGTGGTGGTTTTCTTGCGTGGAAAGCGCGTAAATGTTGATGAGCTTCGTGCGGAGCTTGAGCAATATATTGTCTCTCATACACCATTGATTTCAGAAGACGCCGAAATTGATATTGTGCCAACCGTTGGTTTTCAGCGTGTATTGCAGCGTAGCGTTTATCAAGCGCAATCTGCACAAAGAAATTCAGTCAACGCAATGAATGTTTTCGTTAGTATTTTTTCTGAAAAAGAGTCACATGCAGTCTACATGTTAAAGCTTAACAATTTATCTAGGCTTGATGTGATGGAGGGTATAGCTTCTGAACCTTCCGAGCCGTTACTCGAAGAATCAACAGTTCAAACCGAGGAAAAGAAGAAAAAACCTTCTTCATTAGAGACCTTCACCACCAATCTTTGTGAAAAAGCCAAGCAAGGCAAGATAGATCCTTTATTGGGTAGGGAGGAAGAGGTTTTGAGAATGGTGCAAGTACTCTCTCGTCGCCGAAAAAACAATCCATTATTGGTGGGCCAAGCAGGCGTGGGTAAAACAGCCATTGCTCAAGGACTTGCAAAGAAAATTGTTGACGGAAAAGTTCCTGATGTGTTGCACGATGCGACGATTTATTCATTAGATGTGGGTGTATTGATTGCTGGTACTAAATATCGCGGTGATTTTGAAAAACGTCTTAAATCCGTTCTCAACGATCTTGAGAAAAAACCAAATGCCATTCTCTTTATTGATGAAATTCATACACTTATAGGCGCTGGCAGTGTTTCTGGCGGCTCACTAGATGCCTCTAATCTATTAAAGCCGGCGCTTGCCGATGGCTCACTTAAATGTATTGGTTCTACGACTTACGATGAATTCCGCAAAGTGTTCGAGAAAGACCATGCACTGACACGTCGTTTCCAAAAAATTGATGTAGAAGAGCCTTCAGTTGAGGATACAATTAAAATCCTTCACGGCTTGAAAAAATATTATCAAGAACATCATAAAGTTAAATATTCTGCGGCAGCATTAACCAGCGCCGCTGAGCTAACACATCGTCATATTGGTGATCGTCGTCTGCCTGATAAAGCGATTGATGTGATAGATGAGGTCGGAGCTTTGCAGCAAATTATGCCGAAATCTAAGCGCAAAGTTAATATTGGCGT
>ENA-OSET01000062-OSET01000062.1-sediment-metagenome-genome-assembly--contig:-NODE-62-length-119713-cov-9.306321_pt1 | contig 119713 bp, 118 predicted proteins | sample MGYA00237882_ERZ534229 | MGnify/ENA primary metagenome ERZ534229 (study PRJEB26408, sample SAMN06266212) | sediment metagenome | isolation source: Hudson Canyon methane seep mesocosm | place... | reverse complement strand
GACGAGACCGTCGCCAAAGCGGAAGGCATCGAAGGCCTAGAAGCGCCCGACGAACCGGGCACTGCTGAGTTGTTTTAGGTGCTTACAGATCTATGTTTAGGGCATTAAAATACGGTAAACGAGTATAGCTTTTTCATTCTCTTTGTTTGTCTATATCCAATGCGCAGAGTCTTATCGGCCAAAACTATTGGTAAAAGAATGTTGAATAGTTGTCGCATGTGAACCATGTCCCAGTCGTTGGACGATTGTCGGCTAACTAGGATAGAAAACGATACGCAGAAGAAATAGAGTAACGATAGTTTTTGGAAGTAGACCTGAGCGTAAAGCCAAGGGCTGTAAATCAGCGTTTGTATTTTTCAGACTTCCGCTTAATGTCAGAAATATGCAGTAACAAAATTTTGGAATATAAAAATGCTTAATGGCAAATCTGTCTTGATTACTGGTGGCACCGGTTCATTCGGGAAAAAATTCTTAGAAACGATTTTAGCTAGATACCCTAAAGTTAAAAAAATTATTATTTATTCCCGCGATGAGCTTAAACAATCGGAGATTCGGCTCAACTATCCCGCCAGTGAATACTCTCAGCTACGTTTTTTTATTGGGGATGTAAGGGATAAAGCGCGAATCACTCAAGCCTGTGAGGGCGTGGATGTTGTCATTCATGCGGCGGCAATAAAGCAGGTAGATACTGCCGAATACAACCCAACGGAGTGTATTCGAACCAATATTGATGGTGCGGAAAACGTAATTCATGCAGCGCTCGCTACCGGAGTAAAAGATGTTGTTGCGCTATCGACTGATAAAGCATGCGCGCCCATAAATTTGTACGGGGCAACAAAGCTAGCCTCGGACAAATTATTTGCTGCGGCTAACAATATTAAGGGCTCAAAAGACATTCGCTTTAGTGTTGTGAGATATGGAAATGTTATGGGTTCGCGCGGCTCTGTGATCCCATTTTTTATGGAGAAAAGAAAGGAAGGCGTTCTGCCAATTACGCATGAAGAGATGACTCGCTTCAATATTTCGTTGCAAGATGGTGTCGACATGGTGATGTTCGCTTTGGAAAATCATCTTGGCGGCGAGATCTTTGTGCCCAAAATTCCGTCATACAAAATTTTAGATATAGCAACGGCAGTGGCGCCGGAATGCCAAACTAAGATTGTCGGCATTCGCCCAGGCGAGAAGCTTCACGAAGAAATGATTACCGATACTGATTCGTTAAATACGATTGATCTAGGTCGCTACTACGCAATTTTGCCTTCTGTCTCGTATAGTTACACAGAGCAAGACTATCTTAAGAAGCATAACGCGGAGAAAGTGCCATTTGGTTTTAAGTACAACTCTGGAACCAATGAAGATTGGGAAACGGTAGAATCACTAAGAGAGCTTATCAAAGAGCACATTGCTCCCGACTTTAAAGTTTAGTTATGAGCTTTATACCTTACGGAAAACAAGATATCACCCAGCAAGATATTGATAGTGTCGTTAGCGTTCTGACATCAGATTACTTGACGCAAGGGCCCAAGGTGCCCGCTTTTGAGAATGCGCTTTGTCAGTATACCGGGTCGAAATACGCGCTTGCGGTCAATAGCGCGACGTCTGCCCTACATATCGCGTGCCTCTCGTTAGGGCTTGGCAAGGGCGACTGGCTATGGACCACTCCGATTAGTTTTGTGGCGTCAGCGAATTGCGGTTTGTATTGCGGCGCTAAGGTTGATTTTGTTGATATTGATCCTCTGACTTACAACCTCTGTCCAAGCGCTTTGGAAGAAAAACTAAAGCAGGCTGAGCAACAAAATCGCTTACCTAAAGTCATTGTTGCCGTGCATCTTTGTGGTCAAAGCTGCGATATGAAATCGATAAAGCGCCTAGCTGATCAATTCAATGTGCGAGTGATAGAAGATGCCTCGCATGCGATTGGTGGTAAGTATTTGGGTGAGGCTATCGGAGGCAATCAGTTTGCGGACATTACGGTTTTTAGTTTCCACCCCGTAAAAATAATTACCACTGCCGAAGGCGGGGTGGCCACAACAAACTGTCAGGATCTCGCGCAGAAGATGGAGCTGTTTCGCTCTCACGGTGTGACTCGCGATTCGGATTTGTTGCAGAATGAGGCCGATGGCGCATGGTATTATGAACAGTTAGCGCTGGGCTTCAATTATCGTATGACTGACTTACAGGCGGCGTTGGGCTTAAGCCAGATACAGCGTTTAGATGAGTTCGTATCCAAGCGCCACGAACTCTCTCGACGCTATGATTCAGCATTAGCTGGCCTACCGGTGCGCTTGCCGCAGAAGCATGAAGATACCTATTCTGGGCTGCACTTGTACGTTATTCGCTTAAAATTAGACGAAATTGAACTGACGCGGAAGCAGGTGTTTGATCAACTTCGGCAAGCCGATATTGGCGTGAATGTTCATTATATACCGATCCATACTCAGCCGTATTATCAAGACCTTGGTTTTAGCCGAGGAGACTTCCCTCAAGCAGAAAAATATTACGCCGAAGCGATTTCACTTCCGATGTTTCATCTGATGACAGAGGCGCAGCAAAGTCGTGTTATTGACGCTCTTAAGTCCATTGTAGGTCCGTCATGATTGTCGCAATGATTCCAGCCCGGGGCGGCAGTAAGCGCATTCCCAGAAAAAACATCAAGCTTTTTCATGGTAAACCCATTATCGCGTACTCGATCGAAGCTGCACTTAGTAGCGGGCTGTTCGATGAAGTGATTGTTTCTACCGATGACAAAGAAATTGCCGAGGTAGCTGAACGTTATGGCGCCAAAGTGCCTTTTATGCGGCCTGACAACATCGCCGACGACTACGCGACAACCGTTGATGTAATCAAACATACCTTAAGCTGGTACGCTGATCAGGCTGTCGATGTCTCTGAAATCTGTTGTATTTATGCGACTGCCCCTCTTATCAAGGTCGCTGACCTGACTGAAGCGTATCATTTGTTGATACATGAATCGCTAGATTATGTATTTAGCGCTACCGAGTACTCTTTTCCGATACAGCGAGCATTTAAAATTAATAAGGACGGCTTATGTGAGATGTTTGAACCTGCGCACTTGAAATCTCGGTCGCAAGATCTAACTAAAGCATACCATGACGCAGGGCAGTTTTATTTTGGGAAGGCGAGTGCATTCCTTGCGGATAAGAATGTTTTTAATGGGGCAGACTCGAAGCCGCATTTACTTCCTAGTTACCGTGTGCAAGACATTGATACTTTGGCGGACTGGACTCGCGCAGAATTGATATCTAGTACGTTACATCAAGAAGAAATTGAACCTAAAGGTGGCTAGACCAAGGCGGTGGTTTGTAGTTAGAGCGGATGCCAACCCTAAAATTGGTATTGGTCATGTTATGCGTTGTTTGGCGCTTGCCGAGTGGGCTAAAGATCTGGGTATTGATGTCGTACTGATTACTAAATTTACGTCTGAATTGATCGAGGTTAAAGTTAAGCAGCTCGGTGGTGAGTTGATACTAATCCCAGAATCCTCGGATGCTAGTGGTGGTGATTACTCACACTCCTCTTGGCTAAAAGGAAGTGAAAATCAGGATGCTTTGTTATCACTCGGTGTGATTGAAGAGCTATGTAAGATAAGAGATGGCGTTCCACCTCTTTTTATTATGGTTGATCACTATGCTCTTGGTGCTCCTTGGGAGCGATTGCTTAAACAGTTGTCACCTGTATTTGTAATAGATGATCTTAGCGATAGGCAGCATGATTGCCAATGGCTATTGGACCAGACTTTTGGTAAGCGAGCCTCTGATTACGGGGGACTGGTGAGCCCAAACACTAGGCTGTTTGTTGGTGCTCAATATGCTTTGTTAAGAAAAGAGTTCGCTTTATTGAGCGCAAAAAATAATAGAGAGTTCCCCAAAGGAAAATTAAGAATACTAGTTTCTTTGGGTGGAGTGGACAATCAAAATTACGCATCGAGAATAGTTAAGCAATTGCTGAGTATTGACCCAAACAAGAATTTTGAAATATCTATTGTTTCCGGAGGATTGAATCCAAATATTGAGCAATTAAAAGTACTTGCTGAGAACAATCAGAATACTAAGCTTTTTGTTGACGCGACAAATATGGCTGAATTGATGTTGTCGCATCATCTTTGTATCGGTGCTGCTGGTTCGACAACGTGGGAAAGGTTTGCAATGTCGCTACCATCAATCTTATGCGTGATTGCGGATAATCAGATTTCTGCTGCGCGAAACCTAGAAGAGGCGAACTTGGTCAGGGTCGTCAATATAGACTCAGAAAATTTACAATGTGAATTAGCAGAGTATATAAATTATTTTGCATGCCCCTCTGTGTATCAAGAAAACATGGATCATATTTCTAGTGTTTGTGATGGAATGGGCGCTAGACGGATACTAGATGAAATTCTTTAGAGTGAGTTGAGTGATATGGGGCATGTACAGTTAGTACCGTTATCGGAAGAGTATTTGGACCTTGTTTTGGAGTGGCGAAACAAACCAGAAGTTCGACAGAATATGTATACAACCCATGAGATTACCAAAGAAGAGCACATGTCTTGGTTCGAGGGTCTAAAGGGTGATTCAAAGCGACGGTATTTTGTGTTCGAGGTGGATGATCAGCCGTGTGGAGTGATAGGTTTTGTGGAAATACACCAAGCGTCAAAGTCGGCGAGCTGGGCCTTTTATTCGGGTGATTCTTCGGTGCGAGGCATCGGCTCCATGATGGAGGTCGCAGCACTAGACTACGCTTTTAATACGCTGGAATTGAACAAGCTTTATTGCGAAGTATTAGAATTTAATGAGTCGGTTATTCGGTTTCATAGAAAGCATGGATTCCAAGTGGAGGGAGTGTTTCGGAAGCAACATTTTCATGACGCTGAGTTTTGGGATATCTATCGCTTAGCAATTTTCAGAGATGATTGGCTTCGGTGCCGAGATGAAATTATAAATAGAGAGAAAGGGAAGTTTTCTCCCGGTTCTACCTATGAACATAAGTTTGTAATGACCGACGACCAAGTTAGAGAATTTGCGGAGGTCTCTGGAGATAAGAATAGAGTTCACCGTGATGATAAGTTTGCACGGGAGCTTGGGTTTAATGGAAAGCTAGTTCATGGATTTCTAGCGGCCTCTATTTTTTCCAATGTATTTGGGACTCTTTTTCCGGGAGAAGGAACTGTTTATATAAATCAGTCAATGAAATTTATTAAACCTATATATCCCAATACGGAGTTGAGAGCTGTTTTTAAAGTAGACTCAAAAATAGGTCGGAAGCTTGTTGTTAGTACCTTAGTTTACAACGCGGAGGGTTTGGCAATTTCTGGTCTAGCTGAGTTATTAGTTCCTGTGAGCCTGTTATGAAATCGATACTAATAAATGATAGAAAAATTGGAGAAGAACATCCTCCCTATATTATTGCTGAGCTGTCAGCCAATCATAATGGGGATATAGAGCGTGCATTCAAAATAATAGCGATGGCTAAGCGGAGCGGAGCGGACGCGATAAAGCTGCAGTCCTATACGCAAGACACTATTACCATTAATTGTGACAGGCCAGAATTTCGGATCAAGGGTGGATTGTGGGGGGGACGAACTTTATATGATCTATATTCTGAGGCACATATGCCTTGGGAATGGCATAAGCCGCTGTTTGACTATGCCAGGAAAATTGGCATTAGTATTTTTAGCTCGCCATTTGATAATACCGCTGTTGATTTACTGGAAGACTTGAACGCGCCGGCGTATAAGATTGCCTCATTTGAGGCCGTCGACATACCTTTAATAAAGTATGTAGCAGCGACAGGTAAACCAATGATTATCTCCACCGGAATGGCGAGCGGGGAAGAGATAGAGGAGGCCATAGAAGCTGCGAAATCAGGAGGTTGCTCAGATCTCGCGATACTGCATTGTGTGAGTGGTTATCCAGCTAAAGCAGAAGATTACAACTTGCGCATTATCCCAGATATGATTCGACGCTATGGTTTGGTTACTGGTTTGTCCGACCATACGGTTGATAATGTCACCGCGGTGACTAGTGTCGCGATGGGGGCGTCTATTATTGAGAAGCATGTCACCCTAGATCGGCAAGGCGGAGGGCCCGATGATAGTTTTTCATTAGAGCCTGATGAGCTTACGTCTCTGGTATCGAGCGCTAATACAGCTTGGGAGTCTCTAGGTCGCGTAAGTTACGACTTAAAAGAAAGTGAGAAAGGCAATAAGGTCTTTCGTCGATCTTTATATGCGGTGGCAAACATCAACGCTGGCGAGTTTATAAGTGAAAAAAATATTCGGTCTATTCGCCCAGGTTTTGGCTTACCCCCTCGGGATTATGATGCAATAATTGGTAAGAAAGCGCGTGTAGATATTGAGTTTGGAACTGCATTGAATTGGGAATTAATTGAATAGTAGTGTTTCGCTTATTATGGTTTGCTGGTGCACTTTACTAGCTTGAAAGAGCCTCCGTGCGGCTTTGACCCTACAGCCCCTTTAAGGTCAGGTCTGTAGGGTTTCTCTTAGTCTCTTGTTCTAACGTTTTTCTAACAGAAACCAAGTCGTATCGTCTTGCGGAAAGTTATTGTCTCTGTGATACACAAAACCATAGTCAACTAGCTTAAGGTCAGGGAACTTATCCAGCATTTCACCAGCAAAATCCCTTTTGAATAACTTGCTGTCATGGCCTCGATAACTCAGCGCCACAGGTGAGGGGTTATAGTATTCTGCGATGCATATATATTTTCTGCTGGCTTTATATAGGCGTTCGTAAACAGCATTCAGCTCGTCAGGGTTTATATGTATCAAAACACCTTTGATTAAAGCCACGTCATATTCTTCGGTAGGTTGAAAGTCAAGGATTGAGGTCTGGTGAATGTGGATATCGCCAATTTCTTTTAACTTAGCAGCAGCTTTCTGATTGATTTCAATTGCAGAAAGCTTAGCGAGAGGCAGAAGGCTTTTTAGCGCATGCAGGTTAAGCCCAATATTTGACCCAAACTCTATGATGCTTGAGATGGAATTGGTTGATTGTAGTATTTTTGAAAACAACGCCGTATTTGCCGCAATGACAGCCTTGCCTTGGTTTCTCTCAATGTACTCATCGCCAAACTCACCAGACCAAAAGGTCTCTTGTTCTGTTTTGTAGCTCATCGTTATTCCTTAATTTCAAATAGGTTTGTTGTTTTGCTGACGTTGTTCGAAACGCAGTCCTCTAATCAATAAGAGGGCTTACCGATGGCGTCATTATTTATGAAGAACCTCGAAGTGACTCGCTGTTATCGAGTTCTCTTCTCGCAAGCAAGGTATTCCTTGCATAATTGGATAAGCCGCTAGCGCCTCTGGGCTGTACATTGCGTCAGGATATTCGACTAAAGCTGTTTTATAAACTGGGCATGCTAGTGGGGTTGGCTTGCTGAACGAGAATGAATTCGCCTTCTTAATGATGGTTATTGCTGTTGGATTTAAGGGGTTAGCTGCTAGCGGAAACAGTTCATGCTGAATCACATTGTAGCCTAACTGTTTAGCTGTCTCCGGAAGGTTTCTACAATAGCCGTGAGCCTCCATTCTTTTCTTGGCTTCAGGCGATGCGAGTTCGTAGCCTGGTTCCAAAAGCACCAAGTAACGGCCGGTGACTCGGTAGAGCTCTTCAAGCAGTTCTTTCTCCTTTCCTCCATTTGGCTCGATGGAATGAGATGTATAAACCACATCAATTGAGCTTTCTTGAAGAGGAATGTTGAAAAGGTCTCCCGTAAAAAGTGTCGTTGGAGAGTCAGCTTTTACCCCCATCCATTGCTGCGCATAGGCGACTCGCGACCAGCAAAGGTCAAAGCCATAACTTTCAACACTCGTTTCAAGATTCCTTAGAACGCCCGAAAGTGTTGTTCCTTCACCTACACCTGCTTCCAAGATAGATACTGGCTGGCAGAGTCCGGCGACTACTTCAGCGATTTTAGATGTGTAGTCCTTGTTATATTGGGCGTGTTGCGGGTCTGACATCGCGCGCACGTATGTGCCTGCTTGCAGGTCATAGGATGCCTCTATGATTGCCCGACTGTTTGTATAGCTGCCTTGTTGCTCTCTAAGGAACTGGCTAATGTTTTCTCCGTTATCGTAACGTTTTTTTAGTTCTTTTGGCGTTACCATGCTGCCCTTCTCTTATCTAGGTTATTGTTGCGTCATTGTTTTTAGTTTTTTGAACTGTTGATGCAATGACTGAGGGGGCACCAGCAAGTCTGCTGAGGTGCAATAGTTCACTATTTCTTTTTGATCTTTTGTTATCTGGGCAAGTGGTTTGCCAAACATATTTTTTAGGTTGTCTATACGTTTAGTGGCGGACTTGGAGTGGATAGGAATTTTTTTATGGAACTGTTGGAAGTTTGGTGAGACTTCTAATGACGCCTCCTCTTCAGTTAAATAAAAGGGAATGCCTGCTGCGATGGAATAGAACATCGCGCTTCCCATTCCACTGTGTGCAACAAGTTTAAATTGGCTGGTGAGATGGAGCCAACGGAACATATAGTTGTCATCGTTCAAGTGTCCAGCGGACACAACATTAAATCCTTTTGACTGGAAAAAAAGGTGTAGGCCTTTTTGAACATCTTGCCAATGCACGCAGATCGTAACTGGGTGAAACTCTTCCGGAAGGTTTTTTAGCTCTTCGATTATCTGCTCTTTATCAAGCGATATGTTGATGGCCATTGTTGAATGGGTAGGTAAAAACAGGGTGCCTTTTCGTTCATGTTCTGCGACTTCGGGGCGGAAGAGCTTCAGTGCATAGTGGATGGGAGATGCAAAGGGTATAACCTTCCGGTTTTTAGCCGTTTTTTTCCAAAGCGCCGTAGTAAACGGGGGGAAGTTCAGATGCGCAGGAAGATCCTGTTCAAGTTCTCCTTTCGCAATCACGCGGTCGAACATATATACGCCATGAGGGAGTGTCGCGTAGATCGGTTCTTCTTGGGGGTACTTTGCGTACTCTTTAAGCAAGTAGGCAAAACCATAATTGTTATTGGGGTGATAAATTTCTCGGCTGATAGAAAATTTTTGTTGGCACAGTTGTTCAATGTCTTTTTGGTCGCTTAGCGCTTGTTTTAGGGTCAGCATATGATTCTATTCGGTTATTTATCGGCACAGCAGTTGGTTAAATACTTATGAGCGGGCGGGAGACTTCTTTTTAAAGTCGTTTCGCCGAGCAGCGAGTGATGATAGCAGACCGACTTGAAACGCAGCAGACTAATACGTCACAAAACATAGGCATCTGGCGTCGTAATTAAGGGCAAGGTGATATATGGCTAATCAGTTTTACATACTGCATTTAGGCAAAACTTCTTAATAGAGCTAAATAGCTCTTCGTCTGGAGCGTTTATGTTTTGTTCTACGATATGCGCTAGAGGGCTTACCAAGGTCTCGGCTAAGGCGCCGACAATGGCTGTCGCAGCAACTTTAGTGTCTTGTCGCCGAAACTCGCCGGTGTCTATGCCTTGTTCTATCAGGTGTTCGAAAATGTCAGCGTATGCTTTTCGATATATTAGTCGCTCGGCTTCGATGTCGGGGCTGACCGGCTCTGCGATTAGCGCATAGGCGAGCTTGTGACCGGCAATGGCGCGTTCTGCGAAAGACTGAATGGTTTGCTCGAGTCGCTCGGTGCAATTGAGCTTTTCGCTATCCGAGCTTGGTTCTGGAAAAGCAGATCGGCGCACCATTTCTACTTCTTTTCCCGAGGCAATTTTGAAGACGTGGGTGCATAGCGCTGCTTTGTCTTCAAAATATTTGTAGATGGTGCCAATGGCTACGCCGGCTTCTTGCGCGAGTGAAGCAATCGTCAATGCCTTAAACCCATCGTTAGAAACAATCGCTAAAGCAGTATCTGACAGCAGTTTATGTTGTGCTTTTTTTCTTGCTTCGGTTTTTTCTGTGGGGCGATAGGCCATTGTGACGTCGACACGCTAGTTGATAGTTTGAGACTTTGATTTTTCAATCTTAGAGTATGCCTTAGTGACGTAATCCACACAAAGGCTAGGTATTAACGCTGTGACGTAATTTGACCAAAGTCGTGAATCATGGTTCACTTTATTGATGGATGCTTGCTTTTCGACCTTTTTTGGTGCGATTTGAGGCTGCTCTTTCCACATTAGTTGAGTGAACACGACACGCTGAGGTAAATACGATGAGCAATATTAAGGGACACGACTTTGAGCCGAGCAATCAGTATTGGGCGGAAACGCACACTGTCGAAAACCTACCTGAGCCTTTAGAAGACTACAACGCCTATCAAAGTGATACCGCGCTGCGCGAGAGTGTGCTCGCGACGGGTGGACGTTGGGGCGATGCGTCGCTGCTGAATTTCGGCGAGCAGTGCGGTTCGGCAGAAACGATCGAGTTAGGGTTTCAGGCCAACGCCAACGCTAATAAGCCTGAATTGTTTACGCATGACCGATACGGAAAACGCGTTGATGAGGTGAAGTTTCATCCGGCTTATCACTCGCTAATGACGCTCGCGATGGGCGAGGAGATTCATGCGTCTCATTGGGCGTCGCCAAAGAGTGGCGCGCATGTGGTAAGAGCCGCTAAAAGCTATATGTTGACGCAAGTGGAAGCAGGGCATGGCTGCCCTATTACCATGACGTCTGCCGCAATACCGACCCTTAAGCGCCAGCAAAGTTTATATGATGAATGGGCGCCTAAGGTGCTGCATTCGGGCTATGACCCAAGAAATATCAGCCATAGTTTGAAAGAGAGTGTAACGATTGGTATGGCGATGACAGAGAAGCAAGGCGGTTCTGATGTCAGGCAGAATTCCACTCAAGCCTACGCTTTAGGTGCCGGCGGTGCAGGGCAACTCTATGAACTGGTTGGACATAAGTATTTTGTGTCAGCGCCAATGAGCGATGCGTTTTTTGTGTTAGCGCAAACCAAGGCCGGCGTTTCATGTTTTCTGGTGCCGCGCTGGCGGCCAGACGGCACCAAGAACCCCTTGCAGATTCAACGCCTCAAAAACAAAATGGGGAATGTCTCCAATGCGTCGAGCGAAACAGAATTACGCGGTGCGCTAGGTTGGCTGGTTGGTGAAGAAGGTCGCGGGGTATCGGCGATTCTCGAAATGGTTGCGATGACGCGTTTTGATTGCATGATCGGTTCTTCCGCATTAATGCGCCAGTCTGTCGCGCAGATAACTCATCATTGTCACCATCGAAAGGCGTTTGGCCGTACCTTGAGTCAACAACCATTGATGCAGAATGTACTGGCGGACCTTGTTATTGAGTCGGAAGCATCGCTAGCGATGACAATGCGACTCGCTAAAGCCTTAGACCGTTCTGAGGAAGATGCGGCGGAAAAAGACTTAGTCAGAATGGGCACCGCGATCGGCAAATACTGGATATGTAAGCGTACGCCGGGTCATGCCTATGAGGCGATGGAATGTATCGGCGGCAGCGGCGTGATGGAAGATTCGATCATGCCTCGCCTATTTCGTGAGTCGCCAATCAACACGATTTGGGAGGGCAGCGGTAATGTTCAGTGTTTGGACATGCTGCGAGCGATGCAGCGTAATCCAGCCGCTTTCGATGCATTTATGACAGAGTTGAATTTGGTTGAGGGAAAAAACGCCCTGTTAGATCTCGCGATACGGGGCATTGAGGCCGAGTTTGAAAAACCTGATGACTTAGAGTTTCGCTCGCGTTCGGTCGTCGGGCAGATGGCGCGCGCTATGCAAGGCGCTGCATTATTTCAATATGCCGATGAAGGCGTCGCCACGGCTTTCTGCGAGTCACGATTACGGCCTGATAACGCGGGTTGGGTTTACGGTACGTTGCCGCGCTCCGTCGATTGCGAGAGTCTCATTCGTCGGGCGAGCCCAAAATGATTAGGGTGATTGGCGATTGATGCTGCCGTTAAAGTCGCGCGAACGGGTGCATCGAAGCGGTAGGTGTTTATACTGTCGGTCAACGTTTTATGGAGTTGATCGCAATGTACTCATTTTTCATCTGGCTCGCCATTATTGGCGGTTTGTTATTATGCTTTTTTTTACTGCGCTACATTATAAAAAACATACATAAATCGCCTGTTGACGCTGACCCGGTGGTGAATGATGTAGAGCCTATTGGCCATTCGTTAGCGGCAAAAGACAGTTTGCTATTGATTGCCAGCTCATTACTCGATGGACAGGTTGAGGTAGCTGAAGCGTCTATTCGTCTTAAGGTTCTATTAGACCATTACGACCCGTCATTGCATCAAGATCCGGTGTTTTCAGTATTCAATACCTTGTATGACGGTTTGGCGCATATGCCGACGCATCAGGCGCGCAAGCAAACGGATAAAAAGTTCTTACACAAAATGGATCAAGAGCGTTTAGCTTTGGAGGCTAAATATCGCTCGAATGCGCTGCAGGCAGCCGAAGCACTTGTGCAGAAGCTTAATAGCGATAGTGAGTGATCACTACCGTTAGAATGCCTTTAGAAAAGGTGTTTTGTTCTGATTGCTTGCGGTGTTAAGTGATGCATAATTTCGCTTTGATCAAAAGTTTGTCGAATTATTAGATTTTATTAATGTTAAGTGCTAATTTGTGCCGCTGTTATACGCAATTAGAAGAAATCGGAGCATAGATATTATGTCAATCGAGCTAGAGAAAGACGAAATCATTACGGTGGAAGAGAACGTGGAACAAGGTTATTTCTATTTAGAAAACCGCCAGTTTAAAGGGCCGTTTGAAAGCAGTGATCAAGCAATCGAGGCCGCATTGGCTAATTGTACTGCGAACGGTGCGGGTGAGTGTCGAGCCGTTTATCATGGTTCGGTGCGTGTTAATGAAGAAACAAGTTTTAGGGAACCTATGGGCGATATGCGTCAAATTGAAGCTGGTGCTTCTTTGGTTTCGTAATATTTGCTTATCGTCGGCGAGCAAGGAAAGCTGCGCCAACGAATCCTCATCTTGTCGATACTTCCCTTCTCAAACTGAACCCCCTGCCTCCAAAAAAATTTGCACTCATGTTAGTCGCGCATATTTTTTAAGTATAGCCTCCTAATGGTTGACGCCATTTCTAAGGTTTCAGAGACGATATCGCTGTGAATCACAAAAGTGTGTGAGCGCTCGTCAAGGCTCAGTTCGTCTCTTGATAACAGTTGTCGGTTCGCAATTTCGAGATTTGCATCGGAAGGGTCGTAATCTTCGCGCGTGCGCTTTGCTATCCATTCTCGAATGACAGCCATTGATGCTTGGCAGTTTGCGATACAAAGAGGCACGCCTCGCGAGTCGGCGACGTTTTGAATGGTGTCTCGCTGCCACTGTTTTAAGTTGGTGGCATCAACAATGACGCTGATACCTGAGTCCAGTACTTCTAAGCAAAGCTCCGCGAGCTTTTGATAGGTTCGTTGATTGGCGTCATCGTTATACATTGCCTTGCTGAGTTCACTTTCTGGGTGCTCGTGTATATTCAGGCCGTAAAGCCGTTTGCGTTCAGCGTCGGACCGCACTCTAATGGCTCCCAGTTGGTCTACTAAGCGCAATGCGACAGTGCTCTTTCCGGTGCCACTGATGCCATACATCGTCAGTACAAAGCGGTTTGGAAGCTCCGTATAGGTTTCTGCTAAGCGAATATACTGGTGATACTTTTTCATCTGTTCTGCGCGAGCGTCTGAGTCTAAGCTTGGGTCTTGCATGACTAGCAGGCAGATTTTCGCGCGCACAATCGCACGATAGGATTTATAAAAATTCAGTAGCTTGAGCCCCGAATAATCACCGCTTTCCTCTAGGTAGTTATTTAAAAAGCGGTTGGCATAGTGGCTTAATCCGTGAGTCTCGAAGTCCATTACCAAAAATGCGATATCGCTGATGGTATCGATCCATCGGAAGTCGTCATTGAATTCAATACAATCGAATAGGGTGACTTTTTCTTGATAGAGCGTGATGTTGCCGAGATGCATATCGCCATGGCATTCGCGAACCATGCCATCCTCGCGGCGCTGGGTGATTAGCGGTGTTAGGCGCTCAAACGTTGAATGTGTCCATTCTTCTAATTGTTCAATTTGGCGTCGCTGATCTGGGTCACTCAGTAAGGCACCAATCTGCGTGAAGTTTTGTTCCATTGGCGCGAACACTTGTGCAGGCTCACCATAGTTCGTTTCGATAGACGCCGGATTGAGTGTTTTGTGAAAGCTGGATACCTGCTGTGCAAGTGCATCAATATCCGCAAATTGTAGTGCGTCCGCGTCGGCGAGTTCGCTGAATAATTGGCCAGACTCAAACTGCTTCATGCGCACGGCATATTCGATAGCCGAAGACGTATCATCAAGGCAAGGCGCCTCTGGTGTCCCAGAAATTACCACTAAGCCTTCGTAGATGTCTGGCGCAGAACGCTTGTTTAAGTTTAATTCTGCTTCACAATACTGTTTCCGCTGAGCCAATGACGTAAAATTCAAAAACCCGAAATCAACAGGCTTTTTGATTTTGTATGCGTAGCTTCCGGTCAGAATAATCCAGGAGATATGTGTTTCAATCAGCTCCATCTTGGTGACAGGGTGGGCGAAAAAAGTACCCTGCATTAGCGCGTTGATAAGAGGCGTGTTCATTATGTATCCAGATTAGATATTAGCGAATAGATGATAGCGTGTTGTGTTGATATTTCCCTATATGAAAAGAGATTAGTTTGATCTATGGCTGCTAAAAAAGGTTCTCGCGCTGCGGCGAAGAAAGCCCCCTCGAACATCTCTCGACCTTGGTATCGGCACCCAACTTTTTATAAAGTCGTGGCGGTTTGCTTGCTGGTCGTGGTCGCGTGGCTGATCTATCTTGACGCTCAAGTTCGTTATAAGTTTGAAGGCAAACGCTGGGCGTTGCCCGCTCAGGTTTATGCAAGAGCGCTAGAAATATACGATGGGCGAGCGCTGAATCTGAAAAATCTTCAGTATGAACTTTCAATGTTGCAGTATCGCAAAGTTGCCGCTCCAACTCGGCCCGGTGAGTATGCGCTGGGTGGGTCATCGACGCGCCGGCAAGTTTCTCTATTTATTCGCGGGCACTCTCTGCCGGACGAAGCACAGGCGCCAGTGCTGGTGACGTTCTATATTGAGTCTGATGTGGTCAACGGGCTGTCGGCAAGTGACGGCGTATCGCAGGCAATCTATACCGTCGACCCATTCAAAATGGCTGGCATTTATCCGGGCTCTCGTGAAGAGCGGGAGCTATTGTCTTATGAGGAAATTCCCGATGCGCTGATTGCCGCATTATTGGCGACGGAAGATCGCGACTTCTTTGATCATTGGGGGGTATCGCCATGGTCTATCGTGCGCGCGATGTGGGAAAACATGAGAGCGGGTCGTGTTGTTCAAGGGGGTTCAACGCTCACGCAGCAATTAGTTAAGAATTTCTATTTAACGAGCAAGCGTTCGATTTGGCGCAAGGTCAACGAAGCCCTTATGTCTGTCATGTTAGAGATCCATTACTCTAAGCAGGCACTGCTCGAAACGTATGTGAATGATATTTACCTAGGCCAGTCTGGTGCAACGGCGGTGCACGGCTTTGGTATGGCGAGCTATTTTTATTTCGGCAAAGCTTTGCAGCATTGCGATACGCATGAGCTGGCATTGCTCGTCGCGATGGTGAAAGGACCCTCTTATTACTCACCGCGCCGCCATCCTCAGCGGGCGCTTGATCGACGCAACTTGGTGCTGTCACTCATGCAGCAAGAAGGTTATTTAGCGCATCCTAGGTACCGACAAATGAGCACGTTGGGCTTGGGTGTGATTTCGAAACCGTCGATTCGCAGCAATCAATATCCGGCGTTTCTTGATCTCGTGCGTCGACAGTTACGAGAAGAGTACGGTGAAGACAAACTACGTACGGAAGGCCTAAAAATCTATACGACACTTGATCCACAGTTGCAGGATAGCCTAGAACAAGCCTCTGAGAAGATAATGCCAAGCCTTGCAGCGAGAAACGGCAAAGACCTTCAATTAGGCGGTGTGGTGACCGGTGTAGGGACTGGCGAAGTGCTAGCGATGCTAGGCGATAAAAACCCACGCTATCAAGGATTCAACCGAGCGCTAGATGCATCTCGCCAGATAGGTTCTCTTATCAAACCAGCGGTTTTTTTGACGGCCTTGATGGAGCCAGAGCGTTACCACTTGGCGTCAACCATTGACGATAAGCCCTTTAAAATTCAGTTTGAAAACGGCGACGAATGGCAGCCGAAGAATTTCGATAAGTCGGACCATGGTGAAGTACCGTTGTTTAAAGCATTATCGCGCTCATACAATGTTGCGACGGCGAGACTAGGTTTGGATTTGGGGGTCGACTCCGTGCAGGAGACGCTTCGAAAACTGGGTGTTGAAAAAGCCTTGAACCCCTACCCTTCGATACTGCTAGGGGCGCAGAGTATGTCGCCTTTTGAAGTGAGTAAGTTTTATCAAACGATAGCGAGTAACGGCTTTAATATGCCGCTGCGCGCGATACGAGAAGTGACCACCGCGCAGGGTGATGTGCTGTCGCGCTACCCGTTTGAGATTGATCAAGTGGTGGCAGCGGAGGCGATTTATTTACTTCAGCATGCGTTGCAGGAAACGATGCGCAGTGGCACGGGGCGATCAGTTTATCGGCGTTTGCCGGCGGCTTTGCGCGTGGCAGGTAAGACAGGTACGACGAATGATAATCGTGATAGTTGGTTTTCTGGTTTTTCGGGTGACTATTTAGGGGTTATTTGGGTCGGAAAAGATGACAATAGCAGCACTTCGCTAACGGGGAGTTCTGGCGCATTGCGTGTTTGGACTGAGTTGATGGCGCGAATTCCGCAATACCCCTTAGCGACTCCCAAACCGAGTGCTATCGACTATCACTGGTTTGAGTCAAACGAGTGGGCTGTCACTGATGATCAATGCCGGGATGCGCAGCCATTGCCGGTATGGGGTGAGGTGAGCAAGCTTCCTTATCGTCGGTGCGCGAGTGGCTTAGGCGCGTGGAAGGGTTGGTTTAAGGGGTGGTTTTAATGCAACGAATAATAGGTTTGTTTTGTCTGATTAGTCTCTTGATGGTGGCTGGCTGTTCTTCGGTTTCGCGTCAGCAGGTTGTTGCTGTAGACAGTCGTTCGGGAAGCGCTGCGAGTGCCAGCAAAGAAAAAATTGAGCACCCCGTGCCGCCGGTCGTATCAAAATTGTTGCAAGGAATTGCACAGGACTTACAAGCTGGAAGCTATCGCTCTGCAGAAAAAGCGTTGCGCCAAGCGCAGCGCTTATCGGTGAATGAGCCTCGCGTATATTTATACTGGGGGCAGTGGGCTGAACAGCAGGGTGAGTGGCATCAAGCTGAACAAATGTATCGTCGTGCGGTGTCGTTATCGAATGCCAACTCAGTGATTCAGCGGCGCGCTGTGCGTGCGCTTAATCAGCTTAACTCTACGGATAATTAAGGTAGTAAAAAACTATGGCATTAAACGCCACAATGTATCGATTTTCGATCGACTTGACGGACCTAGACAGAGGCGTTTACGAAAGTCTCTCGGTCCATGTCGCACTGCATCCCTCGGAAACAATGGAACGTATGGCGACTAGGCTAATGGCTTACTGTTTAAACTATACGGAAACTCTGCAGTTCACCAAAGGTTTAAGTGAAGAGTCTGAGCCGGACCTATGGCAAAAATCATATAGTGACGAACTGGAACACTGGATAGACCTTGGTTTGCCCGACCTTAAGCGGATGAAAAAGTCGTGCAGTTTAGCTCAAGCCGTGTCTATTTATGCGTATGGCGGACGTTCGCTAGAGGCGTGGTTGCCCGTGGCAAAAGCTTTGCAGAATAAGCATCGTAAGTTGCGGTTGTTTGGTTTTGATACGGACGCAATTGAAACGTTTAGTCAGAAAATTGATAGGACCATGTCGTTGTCTTGTGTGGTGCAAGATGGATCGATCAACTTATCATGGGGTGATCAAATGCTGGAAATTCCCGTGACAGAATTATAGTAGAGGTGCTGGTCGGATGACCTTACGTTCAATAGCGTTAACAGCTTTGGTGGCACTCGGTGTTTGGTACTGGGTTAAAGGGCGGGAAATAAAAGACCAGGCATTGAAGGCAGCGAATCGTCATTGCTCGGACCTCGATTTGATTTTTTTAGATCAAAGCGTTTCTTTAACCGGTATGAAGCTGGGGAGAGACCAGCGTGGGCAATATTGTCTCGTGCGCACGTTTTCGTTTGAGTTCAGTTCGACGGGTGAAGACCGATACCAAGGAAGCGTGGTCGTGGAGGGAAAACGAATCTCGAGTATTCGCCTTGCCCCTCATCGTATCGACTAAATAAAGCGCCTAGTGACCGTCTTCGTTTAGTGTTATTGCGCTTTTCTTTAGACTTTTACTTAAGGCCATTAGGCTATCGACTTCAGCAAAAGGTAAGGCTATTTTTAGCTCAACTTGCTGCTGATAATCGACAGCCAGTACCTCCCCGTTATGTTGGCTCATCCAGTGCCGAACCACCTGCTCGTCTGCAAAATCACAGCTGAAAGTTACGTGTTGGCGAAAGATCACTTCTTTGAATGTGGCTAAGTCGTATGCGTTTTGCGCCGCGCCTGAATACGCTCTGACTAGTCCGCCCGCGCCTAATTTTATGCCGCCAAAATAGCGAATAACGATCAGCATGACGTCGCCAACATTTTTGTGTTGAACCACATTAAGGATTGGTTTGCCTGCGGTTCCACTTGGCTCGCCATCGTCTGACATAGCGACTAGCGTGGGCTGGTTGGGAGGGCCCACTTGATAGGCCCAACAATGATGGCGTGCATCGGGGTAGTCTAGTTTTGCGTCTTGCAGTGCTAGCATGGCATCCGCGCGATCCTTTGCTGGACAGACCCGGGCAATAAAACGACTTTTTTTGATGACGATTTCGGATTGATGCATCTCGCTCGGGATTAAATAAGGCGCGTTAACTTGCGGTTTAACACTCACTGACTGCCTCCTTTACCAATCTCTCCTTTAATACTTTCGCCTCTAATAACATGGAGATAGCCCGTCCCCGCGAGGAAATCTAGCTGCATGGCATAGTTAAGATAGTCGACCGTGATAGCGGTGACGGTGCCTTGCTCAGAAAAAGTGAAGCGCAGGAAGATTGGCTTGTTCTGTGTCGTCATTTTCGAGTTGGAATGCGGGCCTGGTTTTGTTTCAAAATCAAGATGGTAGTCGCGTTGTTGAATTTGCGTGTTTGCACTAGGGAGTCCCGGGCCGAACAGCTTAGTCATCTGTTGAAGAGTGGGCATCGTGCTTTCTTCAATGGGGAGCAGCACAAAGCGAACCATGGCCTCCGAGAGCGAGAGATCGATGTCGTCGGTACACGATGATCGTAATATTTTTTCAACGAAAGCCGGCTGAAAAACAGCGCTAAGGGCTGGATCTATCGACGCTTCGGCAAGCAGTGGCTGCCGCGAATGACGGCTGTAGTCTACTTGTAACGCGTAGTGGCGTTGGAGTGTGTCGTACTGACTCGCTAGTTGATAGTGGTGGATGATTCTTGCGTCGGTTTCGCTTGTTTGATGGGGCTCGGCCTTAAAGTAACGGTCAAAAACAGATGCGGGCAGTACGGGGTCTGAAAAGACTATCTGTGTGCTGTGTTGATTCAAGATCACTTCGATATGCGCGTCATAATCGCAAAACTGGTCGGCAAAGCGATAGAGTGACCAGTATCGACATCCGCTGACCAGCAACACTAGACAAAGAATGCTGATAAGTTTTGCGAGAGTACTGAAGGATGTCATCACTGGCTTTTCATTGTTTGAGAGAGTAGGTTGTTGGAGTGGTTATGGCGTGAGGCCTTCGCATATGGGCGGAGCATGCAAACCTTGAAATAGTTATTCACTTGCGTTGCTCATTGGTGATTTTTATACCGAATTTTTAAAAATGTTTGCTGAGCCGTGGCTTCGCTTAATACATTCTGCTGAAGTCTCAGCTTGTTATTTCAGCATAAATAGATTTTTATTAGTATTGAATTGTCGTTAACGGGTCGCCAGAGACCCGCGCATAATTCGCTAGAATGCGTACATAACAATAACCAGATTTTGAGCATAGATTCGAAATCATATTGCCTCTTTAGTGAGGTGAAAGGTCCACACTATGAAAGCACTTAGTCTTGCCGATCAGTTGTTTCTTTGGTTAGAGAAAAGGCAGCAGCCGATGCATGTCGGAGGCCTCCATCTATTTAGTTTTCCTGAAGACGCTGGTCCGAAGTATGTTACTCAACTCGCCGAGTATATGAGCTCGTATGACAAGCCGATTCCGCCGTTTGATCAGCGTTTAAGTACGCGCTTTGGTCAATACTATTGGGACCACGACAATCATTTCGATCTAGAGCATCATTTTCGGCATAGTGCGTTGCCAAAGCCGGGACGTATTCGAGAGCTTCTATCTTTGGTGTCGGTCAAGCATAGTGCGCTGATGGATAGAGAGCGCCCAATGTGGGAATGCCACCTGATTGAAGGCATTCAAGGCAAGCGTTTTGCGATTTATTATAAGGCACATCACTGCATGATGGATGGGGTTGCCGCAATGCGCATGACCAATAAGCTGTTATCCGATGACCCGACTAAACGAGACCTTCCGCCGCTGTGGGCCTTACCCGAAAAAATAAAAAAACGTTCGTCAGCCACGGTTTCTCAGGGCGATATCGTGTCGAGCCTGACGACCTTAGCAAGTGCTGCAGGAAAACAAATTTCGACGGTACCGACGCTGATTAAAGAGGTGGGGCATGCGCTTAATCAAGCCCGTAATAACCCTGACTATGTATCGGCGTTTCAAGCACCTCCCAGTATATTGAATACGCGTATCACCGGCTCAAGACGGTTTGCTGCTCAGTCTTATCCGATTGATCGTTTTAAAGAAATTGCGCATGCCAGCAACTCGACGTTAAACGATGTGGTCATGGCGGTTTGTGGTAGTGCGTTGCGTAATTATTTGATGAGCCAGAAAGCCCTGCCTGCGAAGCCATTGATCGCCATGGTGCCGATGTCGATGCGTTCGGATGATAGTGAAACTGGGAATCAGATAGCGATGATTTTGGCGAGCTTGGGAACGCATTTGGCGAACCCAGCTGAGCGCTTAATGGCGATACAACGCTCCATTAAAGACTCCAAAGCGCGCTATGCCAAGATGAGCTTGGAGGAGGCGGTTAACTTTACCGCCCTCACACTCGCCCCCGCGGGGCTTAATATGTTGACGGGTTTATCGAATAAGCTTCAGGCGTTTAATGTCGTGATTTCGAATGTGCCTGGCCCCAAAAAGACGCTTTACTGGAACGGTGCTCAGCTAGAGGGGATGTATCCGGTATCGATTCCCTTGGACCGGATTGCCTTGAATATCACCTTGGTAAGCTATGTGGATCAACTTGAGTTCGGGTTTACAGCATGTCGTCGAACGCTGCCGTCGATGCAGCGTTTATTGGACTATGTTGAGCAGGGTATTAACGAACTCGAAGATGCATTTGGACTGTCTAACTAGGGCCTATGTTTGAGACTGGGTGTTGACTGCGCGGTGGACTCTGGCAAACTGCGCGTCTCAAATATTGATCTCTCTTAGGAAATACCATGTCTGACGGCAAGCCGAGCAAACCCGAAACCTTTGAACAAAAAGTCAGTTATGGCTTTGGTTGGCAGTTTGGGCGTCAATTGCATAAAAACAAGTTTGAAGGGATGGATATTGAAGCCTGTGTTCTAGCGCTTCGACAGTGCTTTAACGGAGAGCCTTCGATGTTGGGCGAGTCGGAGCTGAATGAAGCCTTCGACCTGGTTAAAGAGAAACGTAAAGAAGTTGAGCAGAAACGTCAAAGTGACTACAAAGGGTTATGTGAAACGTTTCTTGAAGAAAATGCAAAGAGAGACGGTGTTCGTTTGACGGATTCCGGTCTTCAATATGAAATTCTAGAGCAAGGCGATGGACCGACTCCTGCCGTTACTCAGACGGTTAAAACGCATTATCACGGTTCATTCATCGATGGTCAGGTGTTTGATAGCTCGGTGACTCGCAATGAGCCCGCTGAGTTTCAATTAGATCAAGTTATTCCAGGATGGACCGAAATTATGAGCATGATGCCGGTCGGCTCGAAGTGGCGAGTCGTGATTCCTTATCCGCTAGCGTATGGCGAAGCCGGCTCTCCTCCGGTAATTCCGCCTCATGCCACGCTAATTTTTGAAATTCATTTAATTGATATTGTTAAGTAAACGCCTTACGTCGCCACGATTACCTCGTTTACATGCGTAATAGTGGCGTCTTTACAGCCTACGATGAACAGCTAATTTCTAACTCTTTCGCCCAGTCTGGCGGCAACGCTTCATATTGCTGGCAGCCCTCTTGCCGTGAGTACGGGCGCTTAAGAACTTCATGTAGGCGCTTAACTTCTGAATAGTCACCATGCTTGGCTTTATCAATCGCGATCTGCGCCAAATGGTTTCTTAGGATATAGACGGGGTTAATCGCTTGCATCTTGGCAAGGCGAGCGTTCGGGTCTTGAGTGTTTTGGCTTAACCGAGACTGATAGTTAGAGAACCACTGATCAAAACTGTTGAGGTCAATGCATTTGTCTCGCAGTGATGAAAGCGCGCTCGGCTCGCCACCTTCGATATTCACTTCGCTGATCACTCTAAAAAAGTAGTGATAGTCGAGACGGTTATTCTTCAATAACGACAGCGTTTCCATGATGAACTCGGCGCCCTGTTCATCGCTATCGACGGAGGATGCTGCCGGGTTCAGCCCTAATTTTTCATGCATGCCCGACAGAAACTCTCGATTGAAAACGTTGCTGTACTGCTTGAGTCCTTCATTCAGTGCGTCTTTTTCGACAATCGGAGACATGGCTTGTGCCAGTACACTGAGGTTCCAATGTGCAATCGCTGGCTGGCGATCGAAGGCATAGCGACCTTGATGGTCTGAATGGTTGCAAATATAACCTGGGTCAAACGCATCCATGAAACCAAACGGGCCAAAGTCGAAAGTCTCACCTAGAATCGACATATTGTCTGTGTTCATGACACCGTGAGCGAAGCCTATGCACTGCCATTTGGCGACCATTTGCGCGGTTTTTTTCGCGACTAAGGAAAATAAATCTGCGTTTTGGTTTGGCGTTTTCGCGATGTATGGGAAATGACGTTCTGCGACATAGTCGCCAAGCGCATTGAGCAAAGTGTTATCGCCATTATTGCCGTCGGTATGATAAGCGTATTCGAAATGCCCAAACCGGATATGACTGCGCGAAACGCGCATTAGCGTGGCACCGCTTTCTATTTCTTCTCGTCGAACGGATGTAGAACTATTCACAACGCAAAGTGCTCGTGAGCTAGCGATGCCCAAGGCGGCCATGGCCTCACTGCACAGAAACTCTCGAATGCTTGATCGCAGGACTGCTCGGCCATCGCCTTGTCTTGAAAAAGGAGTCTGACCTGCACCTTTAAGATGGAGGTCTAATAATTCGCCTGAATCGGTTTCGACCTCTGCCAGAAGTAGGCCACGCCCGTCACCCAAATCAGGATTTAGGTAACCGAATTGGTGACCAAAATACTTCATCGCGAGGGGATTCCACTGTGAATGCGTTTTGTTGCCGGAGAGTAATGCGAGTGACTCTGGGTTTTGTAAGCTGTCTAGGTCGAGCCCTAACAGGCTAGCACAAAGGTCGCTGCCAACCACCCATTCGGGTTGTGTCAATGCAAGCGGTGTGACGCTTTGATAGAAGGCCGGTGGTAGACGTCTAAAGTCGTTTTGGTAGTTCAACGTTTGGAGTGTATATGGCATCGCGAGACGGTCTCACGAAATATCAGCAATGACAATAAAAACCGCTGGCGAGTATGGGCTGCTTTTGCGTATGCTGTCGCGACAATAATCAAAAAGGAATATGTTATGGGAATTTTGCTAGGCGGTTTACTGCTGTTTTTTTTGGTCCACTTGTTGCCAGTTTTTGGCGCACGCGAGCCAATCGTCAGTAAGTTAGGAGAGTTGCCTTATAAAGGATTGTTCGCTTTGTTGTCTCTGGCCGGATTGGTGTTGGTTGTGATGGGCAAAGGACAGGCGCCTTTTGTCGCGGTTTGGAATCCGCCGTTATTCTTGAAGCATGTCACGATGTTATTAATGCTGCCGGCCTTTATTTTGCTGGTATCCGCTTATGTACCGTCGAATATTCGCCGTAAGGTTCGCCACCCAATGTTATTGGCGGTCAAATTATGGGCAACCGGGCACTTATTAATTAATGGTGATTTGGCCTCTATGAGCTTGTTTGGTTCTTTCTTGGCCTATGGTGTGATTGCAATGATTAGTGCCAATAAGCGTGGTGAAGCAACGGTTCATCCAGCGAAACCAATCTATATGGATGTGGTCGTTGTGTTGGTGGGCTTAGGTGTTTATCTCGGTGTGGCGATGAAGCATTACCAGTTGTTTGGTGTGCCAATCTTTTAGTGAGTCGTTTGAAAGATATATGTCCATTTTTAGGCAGTAGGAGCGGGTATCGTGAGTTTTGTTTTCTTCTTGTTAGGCTTGTTTAGTGCGGTCTTAACTTACAATGTTTTACGGCCCTTGTTTCACCACCCTAAATGGATTGTCCCGAGTTTTATCGGGGGATGGTTGATCGGTGAATTAGGCTTGCATGCCATTGCGGTTCAATTACTGGTGGTGCTGCTGTTCGTTTTGTTCGGTGCCGTCAGTGGTTTTTGGGCAGCCTTAGGGATGTTGCTCTTTGTGTCGTCTTGGCTGGTGCTGTCGTACCATTATTTTTCTGGTTACAAGTCGAAAGTGTTGATGGATTCGATTGTTGGGCCTCATCGAGATCCTGAAGAACGCAGTAACTGGGGGCAGCATAAAGAGCTTGATGTCTCGCGCTTACTTCGCCCTTTTTCGGACTTTAAAGATGATCAGATAGAGCTCATCAAAAATATTACCTTTGCTTCGTATGAAAATTTGGATTTGAAGCTCGATATACGCCGCAATTTAGCGCCGTGTGAAAATGCGCCGGTATTGTTGCAGATTCACGGTGGTGCATGGACCTACAAGTACGGCAGCAAAAACGAGCAAGGTGTGCCATTAACCGTAGAAATGGCTAAGCGAGGTTGGATCTGTGTTTCTATTTCATATCGCTTAAGCCCAGACTATACCTTTCCCGACCCCATTGTTGACTGTAAAAAAGCCCTAGTTTGGATAAAGGAGCATATTGCTGAGTATGGAGGCAATCCAGATTTTATCGCGGTGAGTGGTGGCTCGGCTGGTGGGCATTTGAGTTCATTATTGGCGCTAACGGAAAACGTGCCTGAGCTTCAGCCTGGGTTTGAGTCGGCCGATACGCGGGTGCAGGGCTGTGTGCCTTTTTACGGTATTTATGACTTTCTCGACCGACAAAAATTGCAACTTAGTTTGGGTCTTGAGATCCTTTTGCGTAAGAAAATCATACGACAAACGAAGGCAGAGGCGAAAGAACTCTATGAACTCATGTCGCCGCTGAGCCATGTTCATGAAAACGCACCACCGTTTTTGTTGGTGCATGGTGACAAAGATTCGTTAACGTCTCTGGGCGAAGCGCAATACTTTGCTAGTGAGCTAGATAAAGTTTCCCAAAGTAGCGTCGAATTTGCTGAAGTCCCTGGTGCTCAGCATGCTTTCGATGTTTTTGCGTCAGTGCGCAGCGACTATGTGATTCAGGGAGTCGCCGAGCGTTTGCAGCAGTGGTATCGAGACAGTCAGGCCTGATTGTTTCTATAGGCGTGCGACTATAGCCGTCGGGAGTTGTTTGAGTATTGGCGCAACTAGGTTCCAAGGGAACACGGGAACAGTGCTACGAGCGACTTTTTTCTCGATCAAATCTGCGATTACCGAGGCGCCTTTATCGACATAGATCAAAAACGGACGACTGGGGACTGCACGGTTGATCTCGGTATCGATATAGCCCGGATGCAACACGGTTATATCGATATTTTCCTTGTGTGTCTCGGCTCTTAAGGCTTCCATAAATGTGCTGAGGGCGGCTTTGGAGGCGCAGTAAGCTGCATTCCGTGGAAAACCGCGGTAAGCGGCGACCGACGAGGTGCCTACTAGGTGACCATAGCCTTGTTCGCGGAACAGCTTTAGTGCAGCATCAAGTGTTGCCATGGCGCCGCTCACATTGGTGTGAATAACTTCGATATGTTTTTCTAAAGGACTCTCGCCAAACTTACCAGCATAGGCAATGCCCGCGTTTGCCATAACAATATCGAGCCCACCTAAGGCTTTTGACAGGCCTCGTATCGTAGGTTCGACGCAGGCAAGCTCGCCTACATCCATCGCGGCAACTTCAACTTTGATTTGAGGGAAACGCTGCTCGATATCTAGTTTTAGTTCAGTCAGTTTGTCGATTCGTCGCGCGGTTAGTGCAAGGTGGTAGCCCCGCTTGGCGAGTTCCAGCGCTAGCGCCTTCCCTATTCCATCGCTGGCTCCCGTAATCAGGATGCGTCGCTCAGACATGATTTGATATTCCTGTGATTGGCTAGTCAATTGAGATGGTTTTCATCGCTGCAACATTAACAGCACATTGCCATGTCAGGAAGGGGGAGGGATGAACGTAGACAGACTTTATGCTTCGTGAATATAATCGAGGCTGCTTTTTGGTCGACGCTCTACTCACCAAAATATGATTCACTTGGTGTCGAATTTTCGCAGTAGAATAGTGCGCCGTCGCCTTACAAAAAAAATATCCACCGACAGCAATGTCAACGCTAAAAAGGTATTGCCATGGACACCGTGCAACCTGAAGTTCACTACCGTAACTGTAACCTTTGCGAAGCCATGTGTGGCGTTGCGATTGAGGTGGAAGACCGTCAGATTATTTCTATTAAGGGCGATAAAGAAGACCCGTTCAGTAAGGGGCATATTTGTCCTAAAGCGCTTTCGCTTAAAGACTTTCATGAAGACCCAGACCGCTTGCGTAAACCGATGCTAAAAACCAACGAAGGTTGGAAGGAAGTATCGTGGGGCAAAGCGTATGACTTTATTGGGAGTAAAGTGAAACGAGTACAGAAAGACCATGGCGCCGATGCCGTCGGTGTCTATTTGGGCAATCCCAATGTGCATCATCATGGCAATCTATTATTTGGTGGTTTGTTTCTCGCGGGCTTGAATACCCGTAACCGTTTTTCGGCGACGTCTAATGATCAGTTGCCGCATATGCGTACTAATTTTGAGATGTTTGGCCATCAACTTTTATTTCCGGTTCCAGACATCGATCATACTGATTTGTTTATTTTGGTTGGTAGTAATCCTGCCGCGTCTAACGGCAGCTTAACGTCTGCGCCAGACTATATTGGCCGACTGAAAAATATCCGCCGTCGTGGCGGCAAAGTGATTTTGATTGACCCGCGAAAAACTGAAACAGCGCGTGTGGTAGATGAGCATATTTCGGTTCGTCCCGGCACCGATGCATTTGTTTTCCTCGGTATGCTTAATACCTTGTTTGATGAAGGTCTGATTGAAACGGGCAGACTGAAGTCGAATATCGATGATATTGCTCAGATTCAACTTCTTTGTTCTGATTTTACACCGGAATATGTAAGCCCCATCACTGGCTTGCAGGCAGACCAAATAAAGTCGCTCGCACGTCAGCTTGCAAAGACCCCTAGGGCTGCTTTATTTGGCCGGATGGGTACGTCTACCCAAGAGTTTGGGACGCTCGCGACGTGGCTGATCTATGTGCTCAATGTCGTGACTAATCATCTAGATGAGCGCGGCGGTTTGATGTTTAACAAGCCTGCGGCTGATATGGTTGAGTTAGCTGCGTTGGCTGGTGAAAAAGGGCATGTGAACGAGTATCAAAGTCGGTCTGGTTTGCCTGAGTTTGGCGGGGAACTGCCGGCGAGCACGATGGCTGAACAAATTGAGCTTCCCGGTGAAGGTCAGATAAAAGCGATGTTTGTGGTGGCAGGCAACCCAGTGTTGAGCTCCCCGAACGGAGAGCGTCTTAGTAAAGCATTTGAGTCTTTAGATTTACTGGTGTCGCTTGACTGTTATATGAATGAAACGTCCTGTCTGGCGGACGTGATCTTGCCGTCAACGTCGCAGTTAGAGCAGAGTCATTATGACTTGGTCTTTAATATGATGAGCGTACGCAATGTGGCTAAGTTTTCTCCGGCGTTATTTGAACGTGAGAAAAGTGCGCGACACGATTGGGAAATTTTGCTGGAGCTGAGTCGTCGCTTGGCCGGCAATGGAATGCGTTCGCGCGCTCAGAATGAAGTTGTATTCCAGGTCTTAAAAAGACTCGGTCCTGATGGCTTGCTCGATATCATTCTAAGGACCGGCCCTTATGGCACCCAGATACCGGGTACCACTCAGGTAGGTGCGTTCTTCATTGATGCCTTGCACGACCTGTTCGGTAACAACCATCTTATTCGTAAGTTGATAAATATGGGGCCGTATGGCGCGCCTAATAGAACGTTAAGTAAAGGTCTATGCACTGCGTCATTGCAAAACTATCCGCATGGTGTTGACTTGGGGTCCTTGCAGTCTTGTTTGCCTGACCGCCTTTATACTGACAATAAACGTATTAAATTGGCGCCGACTTCGTTTATTAAAGATATGAGTCGGTTACGTAAACGCGGTGAGCATGTTCTTAGTGTCGGTCATGATCAATTGTTGATGATTGGCCGTCGGGATGTCCGTTCGAACAATTCTTGGATGCATAACTTCCAACGCTTGGTAAAAGGCAAAAACCGCTGTACTGCATTAATGCACCCTGCGGATGCCGAAAGTCGTGGCATTAAAGAAGGCGCTGACGTTTGTGTTAGTAGTGAAATTGGCAGTATCGAGCTGCCGGTTGAGTTGACCACGGATATTATGGAAGGCGTGATTAGTGTTCCTCATGGCTGGGGGCACACCAATGATGAGGTCCGCATGGAGATCGCTAAGCGACGTCCTGGGGTTAATGTTAATGCCATTATTGATGACAAATTTGTTGACCGATTGAGTGGGACATCTGTTTTGAACGGCGTGGCCGTTAGCGTGGTAAGCTGTGGGACGGCGCCTGAAGCTGCAAAGCCAAGTGCGGCGAAAGCACCGGTAAAAGCGAGCGCTAAGCGACCCAAAAGTCGGGTTCGTGTTAGCGCGAAGTTGTCGTAAGCGCGGGCTGTATTTTTTGATGGAGTAGGCTGAGGCCGCGCTGTTGAGGCTGTCTATTAATCATGCGCAAAGAGCTTGATAAGAAGATGACCTCTGTTTAGAACCAATTGATATCAATTGTCGTCGTTAGGCCGTGGTATGATGCTCGGCTGCGCAACAAATAACGACGAGAGCTTTTTATGATCATCCCTTTTAAGCAGCTGAGTGACGAAGCCGTCGAGAATCTGATAAAGGAATATTGTTTGCGCGATTGGGGCTTGAACGAAATTGAAGCGCCACTAGAAGATCGCATGATTCAAGTCCGCCGAGCGCTGCACGCTGAGCAGCTAGTTGTGCTTTACAGTGAACATTTTGAAAATGCGCGGCTAGTTTCTCAAGACGAGCTTAAAAACTTCTCATGACACCTCATATTGTTAGTCTTGAACGTATTAAGCTGGTTGCGGGTGCTCGTTGCTTTGCGCTTGGGGAGAAGCTCCTAGCAAAGCAGACCCCAAGCCGTTTTGTCATGCACGATGATATGGCTAAAGGAGACGTTGCTGGTTTTTCTGTATCGCTTAGCTATCGTGGTGACAGTGTTGAAGGGAGCTGTTCTTGTCCCGCCTCCGAAGGGTTTGAATTTTGCGAGCATTGTGTCTGTCTTACTTTGTTTGCCAACAAGCAAGGTCAGCAAGTTTTGTCTTTGTCGAAAGGCCCGGATAAAAGCAGGGTTCTTGCGTATCTTCTATCACTTGATAAACCTGTGCTTGCGAAGCAAATGCTGGGCTTATTAGAGCAGGATTCGGCGCAATTTAAGCGCTATTTATTGAAAGTCAGTTTGGATACAGATGCGTTAGATTTTACGGCCCTCAAAAAAGAGCTGACGACATTGACGAAGCCTCAAAGTCAGATGTTTAGCCAGCGCCAAGTAAAACATTTTTTTTCTCGCATTGAGCGTTTTTTAGAAGAAGTAAAAAGCGCTAACTATTTGGCCCAGCCGGAGCCAATGCTCAAACTTCTCGAATATGCGATTGCGAGGGTTAATCTACTACTGGAAAAAGTGGAGGACCGAACAGGGCAAAGGGAAGTCGCGGTGAGCTACCTACGCGGTATGTTTTTGTCCCTATTTGAACAGCTAAGTGCGCGCCCAGAAACCTTAAGTAAACGCTTTGAGAAAAACTGGTTGAGCGATCAGTTTCAGGTGCTTGGCTTGAATATTGAACCGTTTTTTAAGACTAACCCTAAATCCTTAGCGCTCTCAAAGACTCGTTTGAAAAGTGCGTGGTTGAGTCGCTGTTGGCCCAAATCAAGCCGTCCATTGTTGCCCTGGCAGATGCAAAAACTAGCGCGTTATTTTTTAGAAAACGAGGCACATGATTTGTCGTTGGAAGAGTCTCAGGGCATGAGCCTAGTGTTGGCGCAGAGTGATCAAGACTTCTTAAAAATTGCTGAGCGTTGGTCTAACAGCGGCCGACCACAAGACGCAATTGCGATCTTGGATGAGCGTTTAGCAAGCGGTCACTCACACCCTGATATGTTGATTGCGGCAGCGGATATTGCGTGTTACTTGCCTGATGCAGAAGCGCGCTTATTGGACTTGCTTGAGCGTTATCCGAATGAATTAGCGCGACCGATACTAGACAGTATTAACCCTCGGGGTTTTTCGACAAGCTTCCATGAGCAAGTGGTAGAGAGCCTGCTGCGCAGTGCTATCCCCGAACTTATGTCGCTTATTTTGCCGGACCTCCTAAGGTTCCAGCGTTTTCCTGATGCCTTGAAACTGATCCGTCTTGCTGCCGTAGACGCCGATATTGTGGCGGAGTGCGTGCCTGCGCTGATCAAAGAATTTCCAGAAGAATGCATTCAAATACTAGAAAAGAAGGTCGTAGAACTGTTGGCAAAAAGTATGCTCAGTGCGGATGTCAAGGCAGCTCGCCTAATGCATCTTCTCGAATTCGTTACAACAGACAAACGCCGCACTAAATCCTTTGTCATGCGTATGCAGCCGACGTTTCGTTCGCGCCCGAAATTTGTGGAAAGCTATGAGCAGTTTGAGAAGAAAACGACAGGCTAAAAAAACTTACTTTGGCTGGGGGCGCTCTTGTAATTTTTTTCTTCAGCCCCACCTAAACAGGCATTGGCTCGATAACATCAAACCTATTCAATATATGAGAGAAAAATCATGATGCAAGATTCAAGTGTGCCTGAGATTACGATGGACGCGAATGACCTATACCTCGAAGATATGTATACGGATCAAAAGGTTGGCACTATTCGCCGCATGACTCCCGTGACAGTTGACGGCGAGGTTGATGCGGCTCGCCCAGTTCTATTTATTGGTCAGGCTCAGATGATGACGCCTGCAGGCGCTCTGCCTCTCACCTTCGAATTAGAAGCGACAACCTTAGCTGAAGCGGTCGCAAACTATGGTGATGGTGCTGGGAAAGCGATGGAAGAGACCATGGCTGAGTTGCAAGAAATGAGACGCCAGCAAGCCTCCCAAATTGTGGTGCCGGGAGACGCGGGTAGTCAGATTCAAATGCCCTAACGTTTGATTGCGTTTTTGTTAGTTGCGGACCAAGGTCCGAGTAAGCTTGAATGGATAGCGCTGCGCCGATGCGTTGCTGCTATTTGGAGATAATATGATTACGGTTCATCATCTAAATAATTCTAGATCTCAGCGGGTTCTTTGGTTGCTTGAAGAGCTCGGTTTGGAGTATGAAATCAAGCGCTATGAGCGTGACCCAAAAACGATCAGGGCGCCAGACAGCTTGAAGTCGGTGCACGCGTTAGGCAAGTCGCCGGTGATTACCGATGGTGGAGTTACCGTCGCTGAGTCGGGTGCGATTATCGAATATTTGGTGCGTCAATACGGACAAGACTTAATGGGCTTGCCTGAGGGTTCGACTGCGCAGCGCGATTGCACTTACTGGTTGCATTTCGCAGAAGGCTCATTGATGCCGCCAATGGTGATGAAACTGGTGTTTGATAAGGTGAAAACGAGCCCGATGCCCTTTTTCGTAAAGCCCATTGCTAAGGGTATTGCCGATAAAGTGATGAAAACCTTTGTGAGTCCAGAGATTGTAAGCGCGCTAAGGTATATCGATTCTTACTTGAGCGACAGAGAGTGGTTTGCCGGTTCTCACTTGAGCGGCGCCGATGTCCAGATGAGCTTTCCACTTGAAGCGAGTGTAGCCAGAGGTATGGTCCACGAAGGCAACTATCCTAATATTTACCGCTTCGTTAAAAAATACCAAGCGCGGCCGGCTTATTTGACTGCATTGGAAAAAGGCGGTGACTACGATTATGGCCCTGAAGCGTCATAATCAAAGCTTAGCGTTTAGTTTATCAACGACGGTTCCCGCTTTTTATTCGAGATGGGCATCTAAATCTACATAGTTAGTCGCTTTAAAACGCGGTGTGCAAATGGCGAGAAAGACGAGGTCTTTCTCGCCCTTGTTGACTATCCGTTGTTGTTCTCCCGACGGTATGACGATCACATTCCCTTTGCTTACCGTTTCTTTTAACTCTCCAACGTGCACTTCGGCTTTACCTTCGAGAATGACATAGCGCTCGCTAGTGTCTAGCAATTTATGCCATCGAGTTTGTTTACCCGCTAAGACCCGTGCACGCGCAATAGAGCATTCCGCATCAGACTCATCATTAAGTAACTCAAGAATGTAGCAGCCCTCTTTAAAGTAATATTCGTTCTGCTCGCTTGGTTTTTTCACTTGTATTTCGTTCGCTTTCATCGGGGCCGTAAACTCCATTTTTATCAGTAAACTATCCGTCACGATTATGGCGAGGTCATGATAGAATTCGCGCCATAGTGAGTCGTGTACTCTAACCGTTTTGCAGTTATTTTAGTCAGGTGTCGTAAAATGTCTTTTGGTGTTGGTCAGCGTTGGGTGAGTCAAACTGAGCCGAAGCTCGGTTTAGGGATTATTTCAGAATTTTCTAATCGTCGCTTAACGATTAATTTTCCTGCGGCGGGAGAGTCGCGAACCTATGCAATGGACAATGCACCCGTTAGCCGCGTGAGCTACAAACCTGGTGATATTATTTCGAATCATGAAGATCAGTCATTTGTGGTGGTCGGCGTTAATGATCGCGATGTGTTGATTGAGTATCAAGTGACGGACGAATCGGGTATTGCTCAAGCCTTGAGTGAGATTGAGCTAAATTGTTTTATTCAGTTTACCTCCCCGCTACAACGTTTGGTGAGTGGTCATTATGACCGCAATCGGGCGTTTCGAATGCGTTATCAAACGCTCCAGAATCTTAACCGCTTACAGCAAAGTCCAGTGCGAGGCCTAGTCGGCTCTCGGACTAATCTGTTGCCGCACCAAGTATTCATCGCGGACCAAGTGTCACAACGCTATTCGCCGCGCGTATTGTTAGCAGACGAGGTTGGATTGGGTAAAACCATCGAGGCGGGAATGATCCTGCATGCCCAGCTTCATAAGGGACTCGCTAATCGCGTGTTGATTGTTGTGCCATCAACCTTGATTCATCAGTGGCTGATAGAAATGCTGCGCCGCTTCAACCTCCGCTTCTCTATTTTTGATCAAGAACGTTTCGACTCTTTGATTGAAGAAGGGCACGAAAACCCATTCGAGACGGAGCAGCTTATTCTGTGTGATCAGGACTTTCTTGTTGCTGATCCTTTGGTACAAAAGCATGCGTTGGCAGCCGACTGGGATATGTTAGTGGTTGATGAGGCGCATCACTTGCACTGGTCTGAGCAAGGTGCAAGCGAGGATTACCAATGTATCGAAGCACTTGCTAGTCGCAGTGCCGGCGTGTTGCTGCTGACCGCGACGCCTGAGCAGGCGGGAATCGAAAGCCATTTTGCGCGGCTGAGGTTATTGGACCCAGATCGTTTTCATTGTTTGAGCACGTTCATTGAGCAAGAGCAGAGCTATAGCGAGGTTTCGTCTTTAGTCAGTGAACTACAAGTCGCGACCGAAGCCGAAGCGGCCTTGCCTGCCACGTTGGTGGACCGTGCAAAGGGTTATGTTGGCGATGAAAGCGGCATCGATTGGGCGAGCCCTGCCGCAGAAATGGTTCCCTCGTTGGTGCAGCAATTACTTGATCAGCATGGCACTGGTCGCGTGTTGTTTCGGAACACGCGCCAAGCGATTGAAGGCTTTCCTGAGCGAGTACTGCTGCCCTACCCTTTAAGTGCTGAATCAGAGGTTCACGACCTTAAGTCCGACCCTCGGTTGGCGTGGTTGATCGACTTGTTAAAAGAGTGCCGACCTGAAAAAGTACTGATTATTTGTCAGTCGGCAGGTTTAGCCTTAGAGCTGGAAGCGCACCTGCGTTTGCGAGAGGGTATGCGCACTGCTGCGTTCTACGAAGGTTTGACGATCGTCGAGAGAGACCGTGCAGCGGCTTATTTTGCTGATAAAGAAGATGGCGCGCAGGCGCTGATTTGCTCTGAAATTGGTAGTGAAGGTCGTAATTTTCAATTTGCACATCACCTTGTCTTGTTTGATCTGCCAGAAAATCCAGACTTGCTTGAGCAACGTATCGGCCGTCTGGACCGTATTGGTCAAAGCTTCGATGTGCAGATACACGCACCGTATTTGATCGGGTCAAGACAAGAAGGTTTGTTTCATTGGTATGACCGAGGGCTAGATGCCTTTACACATAGTTGTGCAGCGGGCTTTGCCTTGTATGAACAGTTCCAAGACCAGTTGGAGGAGTTTCTTGAAGGGGGAGATTTTGCTTCAGCTCAAGCGCTGGCTTTTATTGATCAAGTTCGCGAAAAACGTGACCTTGCAATGGCCGAATTGCAGACCGGACGAGACCCCTTACTTGAACTAAATTCTTGTAACCAAACGCGAGCGGGCGAGCTAATTGAGTTGCTCGAAACGCAGGAAGCTAGTCAGGAATTGGCGAGTTATATGGAGTTAGTGTTCAACATGTATGGTGTTGAGCAGGATTTTCAGTCGGATTCAACGGTCATCATCCATCCGGGTGAGCATATGTTGATGCAAGACTTTCCTGGCTTGAGCGAAGAGGGCCTAACGCTTACGTATCATCGCTTAAAGGCATTGGTGCGTGAAGAGGTGGATTTTCTCAGTTGGGAGCACCCTATTGTCGTTGAAATTATGGAGCAGTTACTGGGTTCTGAGCTAGGAAATGCTGCGCTTGTGACAATGTCGGTCGAGGGCGTTAAGCCAGGTACGTTGTTTCTTGAGTCGATATTTTCGCTCAATAGTATGGCGCCTAAACAACTTCAGCTTGAGCGGTTTTTGCCTATTTCTCCGATGCGGGTCGTAGTTAGTCTCTCGGGTCGCGATATTACTGATGTTTTGCCGCATGAGAAAATCAATCAGCTCTGCAGTGGTTTAAAGCGCAGTATGGCGCATGCCGTGGTGAAGGAAATTCGCAACGATATTGAAACCTTGTTGTCTCATGCTCAGGTCGTTGCAGAACAGAGAGCGCCCAAGCGTTTGCAAGAAGCGCGTGATGCAGTGAGTGAGAATTTGGATTTAGAGATACAGCGGATGATTGCGCTAAAGCAAAAGAATTCGTTGATACGGCAGGAAGAAATCGACTTCTTGCAGACTCAAAAAGAGCAGTGCCTCGCGTATATCGATAAGACTGGCTTGGATGTGCAGGCAATGCGCATGGTCATTATTACCTAGGGACTGTAGTAAGTATTGATAACGACCTGTAAGGGGTCACTGGCGAGGAGATACATTTATGAACGACAAGCAAGATTTGAAATCGACCTTAAGTGATTTGCAGTTTCAGGTGACCCAATGTGACGCCACAGAGCGCGCTTTTGATAATGAATATTGGGATCATAAGGGCGAAGGAATATACGTTGATATTGTGTCGGGTGAGCCGTTGTTTTGCTCGGTGCATAAATATGATTCAGGCAGCGGTTGGCCCAGTTTCTATCAAGCAATCGACGCATCGGGTATTACTGAGCACAGTGACTCGAAGCTGATGATGACGCGAACAGAAGTGCGTAGCAAACAAGCCGATTCGCATTTAGGACATGTGTTTCCTGACGGACCAGCGCCCACGGGCTTACGGTATTGCATTAACTCAGCGTCGCTTCGCTTTGTCGCACGTGAAGATTTGGAGAGTCAAGGTTACGGCCGGTTGAGCGCGTTATTTGATACGCCTTGACGGTGAGTTTTGCTTCTGAGTGCGCTAATCGTAATGTGTACTAAGCTAATGTAATCGGGCCGGCATTATTCAAATGTCGGCGTTTACATTAGCTTGGAGCAAAATAATGAAAATTCTTTCCATTTTAATTCTTAGTTTTATTTCTACTCTCTCTTGGTCTGAAGAAGTCCCTGAAGCGGTTAAAGCGATTGTCCCGTCAATTATGGCGTGGGGCTCGGACCCTGCTTTGATCGCCGCAGTGAAAGAGCAAAATGCATCTCAGTTAACTCTCGATGGCATTCAAAAACGCGATGCTGAATGGCGAAAAGTAGATGGTCTTGATGACCAAATGAAAGCAATGCTTGCCAGTCCAGCGGCCAAACGAATGCTTGAGCTGGAAGGCACTCAGCCATACTTCTTTGAAATCTTCTTAATGGATAATCAGGGCGCGAATGTCGCGATGACAAACAAGACCTCTGATTATTGGCAGGGTGATGAGGCGAAATGGCAAAAATCTTTCGCAGAAGGCAAAGGCGCGATGCACATGGGAGAGGTCGAGTTTGATGAAAGTGCACAAGACTATCTTGTTCAAATTTCCGTGCCGGTGATGGATGGCGGCAGAGCAATTGGTGCGCTGACTATTGGCGTGAATCTAGATGAGTTAGAAGCAAACTAGCCGACTCTTTACTCTGTTTGGATATAGGTGAATCATGCAATGGTTTAAAGATTTAGGTGTGTCAGCCAAGTTGTCGCTGTCTAATGCGATTCTGGGCGCGTTAATCATTCTTATGGCGGTAGTTGCCACTCAGCGTTTGAGTTACATCGGTGAGAATGCCGAGAAACTAGGTGAAATATTAGTTGCTGTCGATGTCTTGTTACAAGCCGATAGAGACCTATATCAAGCAGTCGTGGCAGAGCGTAGTATGATTTTTTCAAAACCGGGCTCTGATGAATTTGCAGCGCTTGTTGAAATGCACAAAACGAATATTGCGCAGGCCCGTGAGAGAGCGGATACCTTTCGCTCGACCATGACCACTCCTGATATCGAAGCGTATTTTTCGGTTTATGCTTCGCATCGAGATAAGTGGGAGGGTTTAACAAACCAGATTCGTGCAGAAAGAGAAGCAAATACGCGTGCAGGCCGTCGTACCGCCATGGATTTGAGTTTCGGTTCCGCAGAGCAAGAGTTTAGTTTGATGCGAGGCCAAATTGATAAGATGGTTGAGTACGTAGAAGAAACGGCTGAGCAGTCGATAGCGGACACCAGTTTGTCTATCACGAGCTCAAAAGCGACTGTTGCTACCTTACTGATCGTGTCATTAGTGCTTGGTGTTGCGATCGCATATTTTTTCCCGAAAGCGATTGTGGGTCCAATTAAAGAAATGACGGCTCGTATTAATGAGTTAGCCGGAGGCGGCGGTGATCTAACGTCCAAGGTAGCCATTCGATCGAAAGATGAAATTGGTCAAATGGGCGGCGCTGTCAATCTGTTTATAGACAGTCTTCGTGGCTTGCTGAGTCAAATTATTGTGCTGGGTCAAACGTTTGGAGATCAGGCGAAGGCCTTGAAAGAGTCTTCGGAAAAAAATCGACAAGTAACGGATGGCGCGATGCACGAGACCGATATGCTGGCAACTTCCATTACACAGATGTCTGCGTCGGTTCAAGAGGTGGCTCAAAATGCAAGTGGAGCCGCCGTGCAAGCGCAAAAAGCGAATGACGATAGCCAAGGTGGTCGATCGATTGTTACGTCTACAACGACAGCCATCAATCAGCTCTCAACGACAGTGCAAAACTCTGCGCAAGCCATCGATAAGCTAAAGCATGATGCGGCTAGTATTGATGATGTGGTGAATGTGATTCGTGGTATTGCTGAGCAAACAAATTTGTTGGCTTTAAACGCAGCGATCGAGGCGGCTAGGGCCGGAGAGCAGGGTCGTGGTTTTGCGGTGGTGGCTGACGAAGTGAGAGCCTTAGCGTCACGTACGCAAAGCTCTACGGAAGAAATTCAGAAAATGATAGAAGAGTTACAGCAAAGTGCAGGTGAGGCCTTTGAGTCAATGGAGCAAGGAAAGAGTTCTGCTGTGGTGGCTGTTGAGCATGCGACTCATGCTGGAGAATCGCTAGAGGAAGTGAATAGTGCTATTTCATTGATGGCCGATATGAATACGCAAATCGCGGCTGCGGCAGAGGAGCAATCGGCGGTGTCTGGTGAGATTAGTGAGAACGCGAATAAGCTGACTATGTTTGCTAAAGATGCATCAGCGCTCTCTGATCAGGTCAACGCCTCGGCGAGTGGCATGGAAGCGTCGGCGATTGAGTTGTCAGATAAATTATCTAACTTTAAGGTGTAGCAGCCGCTGCCATTATTTATGTTTGAACAGAAACACCTACTTGAAATTGCCAACACGGATATGCCCTTTGGGAAGTATCAAGGCAAAAAACTTATCGATGTGCCTGAAGAGTATTTGCTTTGGTTTCGTCAAAAGGGCTTTCCTCCGGGAAAGCTAGGCGACTTGATGGCCTTAACGCTTGAAATAAAGATTGAAGGATTGGATAAGTTAATCAAGCCGCTGAAAGGCAAATCTCTGCCCGTATAATGGTGTTTTTCACCTTCCTAGTGATTTTGAGGGAGGGAATTAAACACTCTATTTTTTCACTTCCTAGGCACCCTAACAATGAGTAATGACGACAGGCTTGGCAGGGGGCTCGTGTTTGCCTTGTCAGCTTTTTTGCTCTGGGGTTTGGCGCCAGTCTTTTTCAAGTTACTTGCCGGTGTTAGCGCTTTTGAGGTGTTAGCGCATCGCGTCGTTTGGTCCGTATTAATACTCGCCCTTGTTATTCAGTTTCAGCGAAGAGGTTGGCAAAGCCTTAGAACGTTGGATCGAAATACGGTTAAGCGTCTGTGCTATTCGTCTATTTTTGTGTCTTCCAATTGGTTGGTTTTTATTTGGGCCGTCGCTCAAGGGCGCGTTCTTGAAACGAGCCTAGGGTATTTCATCAATCCTCTGATTACCGTTTTGTTTGGCGTTTTTTTCCTGAATGAAAAGCTTCGGCGGTGGCAATTATTCGCGATTGTATTGGCGTTTTTTGGTGTGCTTAACCAAGTGTTTCAGCTTGGATACTTGCCGTGGGTGGCTGTTGCTCTCGCGCTAAGTTTTGCCAGCTATAGCGTTATGCGTAAATCTATTTCTATTGGGCCTGTCCAGGGCTTGTTCGTTGAAACACTTATTTTGCTACCCGTCGCCCTGCTCTATTTGGCCTGGCTTGGCTATCAAGACTCGCTTGCTTTTGGTTCGAGTAGCGTTGTGTTGGATTTGACGCTTATTAGCTCCGGTTTGATGACAACAATTCCGTTGCTGCTATTTGCGGCGGGAGCGCAGCGTCTTAGTCTTACGGCGATTGGTGTGGCGCAATACATCACGCCAAGTATGACATTTTTCTTAGCGGTATTTTTATATCGGGAGCCATTCGATTCAGCCCAGTTGATTAGCTTCATGCTCATATGGCTGGGCTTGTTTATGTTTACCGTAGAGGGTATTCAGCGTCGCCGACAGCATTAGTCCTTTGTTTTAGCTTTGAATGCAGCCATCTGCTCAGGTGTTGCTTCTAGCTGGTGGTTTTCTTTCCATGACGAGTAAGGCATGCCGTAGACGGCTTCACGTGCTTGTTCGTAATCTACCTCAATACCTTTTTCTGCAGCGGCAGAGACATACCATTTTGAAAGGCAGTTTCGGCAGAAGTCTGCAAGGATCATTAAGTCTATGTTCTGGACTTCTTTGTGCTCATCGAAGTGCTTGAGTAAACGACGAAATACAGCGGCCTCTACTTCGGTGCGCGCGTCTTTGTCGTCAATTAGTGTATGGGTCATTTGTTAGTACTCCTAGTGTGGTTTTAATGGATTCTGTATTACAAAGAGTTAGACGTCTCTGGTTTTAAGCTCGCCGCTTTTGACGTCCATAATGATGTCTGCGTGAAAAACTCGTGTGTTGTGTGTGTCAAATATGTCGACGCCGATGACCTTGTCGCCCTCAGTCGTTAAATCGGTGTCGTTATGGTTGGCAATGGCGCGAAGGTCGGTCTTTGCTTTCGCTAGGTATTGCACATTCATCCCCTTGGGTATCCACCGTAGGCCTTTTTCTAGGGTTGCATCAATCATCGTGCCGGCGACTAATTCAGCCGCATTACACATGACAATGGCATGAACAGTACCCAGGTGGTTTTCCAAGCCATGGTGCTTTCTGATGAGAACTTCGGAATAGCCCGGTTCGAGCTTAATAAACTCTGGGCTAATAGTGTCAAAATACGGTGCAATTTTGCAGATCAGTTTGCCAAACTGCTCATTATCCATCTGCTGGTATGCCTGTAAGACTTGGCTCATGTGGGTGGTACCTTATTTGAATGTGTGCGTGCTCAGACCTTATGAGTATTTAGACTAAAATTCTAGAGCGTTTTTAGTTTAAGGTTGAGCGATAAGCTTGGCGAGTTAATCAGGGTCGTCAGGTTGCGAATGGCCAGACTGTTTTAAATTGTAGTGATGGCTGCGCTGCTTTCTAAATGTGTGATTTTGAAGTGCTACGCAGTGTTGAATCTGCGCGCAAGGCATAATGTTTCTGATTTTAGCCCTAACAAAAAGGATTTGGTATGGCGATTTGTGATTGGCCCGAGGCGGAGAGGCCTCGAGAGAAACTGTTAAACAAAGGCGCGGCGGCCTTGAGTGATGCTGAGCTATTGGCAATTTTCTTGCGCACTGGCGTGCCGGGGTGCAGTGCTCTGGCTCTTGCACGTCGTCTTATTCTTCACTACGGCAGTTTGAAACATCTATTGAATGCTTCTCGCGAAGAATTTTGTGCGTTCCCCGGACTAGGCTCTGCAAAATATGCCCAGCTCCATGCCTCAATGGAAATGAGTCTGCGCTATTTTCAATATGAGATGCGCGAATCCGACGCCCTGACAAGTCCGCAAGCAAGCCGTGACTACATACGTCTGGCATTAAAGGGGCGCCAACATGAAACCTTTGCCTGTTTGTACTTAAATACGCAAAACTGCATTGTCGGCTTTGAAGAGCTGTTTCAGGGCACGCTGGATGCGGCGTCGGTCTATCCGCGTGAAGTTGTGCGGAAGGTGCTGGATTTTGGTGCGGCAGCGGTCATCTTGTGTCATAACCACCCCTCAGGTTGCGCCAAGGTAAGTGAAGCAGATAAGCGCATTACGGCGCGGCTAGCAGAGGCACTGAATTTGATTGATGTGCGAGTTCTCGATCACTTGGTAGTGGCGGATGCAGAAGTTATTAGTTTCGCGGAACTAGGTTTGCTGTAGGGCTTTGAGTATTATTTGAAACAACTTGGGCCTGCGCACATTTACTTTAAAATTCTTTGCGATTGAAAAGTGTTTCTGGTATAAAGGCGGGCTCTTTGGTTAGGGCTTCTGTCACTACCGATTGAAAAGATCTATGAAAGCGCTTGTTAGGCTTTGAAAACTCTTAGGTTACGAGTTGATAGACTTTTTAAATCAATGACTTAGTCCGGCAGTATGAATTTCCCCAAGTGCGCATACGATCGCATGTGGGTCTCGGAGGCAAGGTTAAGAATTATGGCTAAAGTATGTCAAGTTACAGGCAAGCGCCCGGTAACAGGTAACAATGTATCTCACGCAAAAAACACGACTCGTCGCCGTTTTTTGCCTAACTTGCAATCACACCGTTTTTGGGTTGAAAGCGAGAAGCGTTTTGTAAAGCTTCGTGTATCTACTAAGGGTATGCGTATTATCGATAAGAAGGGCATCGATACTGTCCTGGTTGAGCTTCGTGCTCGCGGCGAAAAGGTTTAAGGGAGAGTAAGCAATGAGAGAAAAGATTCGTCTGGTTTCAAGTGCGGGTACAGGTCACTTCTACACCACAGATAAGAACAAGCGTAATATGCCTGAGAAGATGGAGATCAAAAAATACGATCCTGTTGTTCGTAAGCACGTTATGTATAAGGAAGCAAAGATCAAGTAATTGATCGTTTAGCTGTAACGGGTGGCCTCCACCGAATACAGTTAATTGCTACACAAAAGAAGCCCGGCTTATGCTGGGTTTTTTTTCGTCTTTTTGAAGTAGCTGTCTGGCAAGCGCACATCAAGCGCGATGGGCAGGTGGTCTGACACGGGAAAGGGGACGACGCCAGCTTTCTTTATTTCGAGTGAGCGGCTCACTAGGATATGATCTAGCGCTTTTTCAGGGCTCCAGCTGGGGAAGGTGTGCGAGACGCCCGGCAGTGGCACTAGGCCTGCTGATTTGAGTGGGGAGTTATGTAATATAGCGTCAGCATGGGTATTCATATCGCCCATCAAAATGACGTGCTGATATCCATCAATTAGATCGCGTATGAATAGTAGTTGAGAGTTTTGTGCTGCCTTGCTGAGAGACAGGTGCATGATCACCAGCACGATGGGGTCTTTCGGGTCTCCATACTTGGCAACGATAACGCCTCTTCCTGGAATCAGCGATGGCAGAGTATATTCATTAACGTATAGCGGGCGGAAACGACTCAGTAGCCCGTTACTGTGCTTTGCTAAAGGGCCAAAGTTTCGGTTTAACTGCTGATACCAATAAGGGAAGTCGCCTTCTTGCGCTAAATATTCCACTTGATTTATAAACCCGCTACGCAAGCTACCGCCGTCTACTTCTTGCAGTGCGACAACGTCATATTCTTTCAGCATTTCTGCGATTTTATTCAGATTTTCTTTGCGGTTTCTATGTGGCAGAACGTGCTGCCAGCTGCGCGTGAGATAGTGCCGATATGATGACGTGGAAATGCCTACCTGAATGTTGTAGGTCAGTAGTCTGATCGTTCTGGAGTCATTCAGGTAGGGGGTTTCTGAGATATTAGCTTCGCCTGACATTTGCGAAGAACTCTCCGTTGGGGCGAGTATTTGATTCAAGCGGTACTTTAATCGCTCATACATATGTTTACTTCGTTGTGTCAGGCATGGTTTAGATTAACTTAGTTTACTTTGGCTGGCTTGCCATTTTTTGACGCTCTTTGCTGATCAAAAAATTAGCAATTTTCAGCATGTTTTCGAAACCACCGGCTTCACTGACACCGATTGAGTATTTGCCGTTAACAATCAGTCCGGGAACGCCTGTTAAGCGATACGCTCTGGTTTTTTCTTCCGCTTTCTTTAGCGCTTCGTCGACTTTGGATATTTTGCGAAACCCTGATGCTTCAAATACTGCGTCATAGTCTTCAGCACTAACACCGTTTTCAACAAATACTTTTTTGAAGCTGTCTACGCTATTGACGCTTTTAGGCTTGGGGTTGATTGCTTCAAACAGAGGCATGTGCAATTTGTCGACAACACCGAGTGCGTCTGCAGCGAAGTATGCCTTTGCATGGGTTTTCCAGTTATTGAAGGTGGCCGGCATTAAAACGAAATCCACGTCTTCTGGAAGATTCTTTTCCCAGGCAGGTAGATGTTTGACTGCAAAGTCGTAGCAATGTGGGCAGCCATACCAAAACACTTCGACGACTTCTATTTTAGATGGGTTGTTAGTTTTAACGGGAAGAGGGAGTTCTTTGTAGTGGCGGCCTTCTTCCCACATACCGATGGCGAAAGCAGATTGACTTAGACTAAGTAAAAAGATGATGGTGGCAGCGACGGTGAAAGCAACCTGGCGCATAGTAATTATCCTCTGGAAGAAAAAAGCGAGCAGGCATCATAGCGTCGAAGCGATCGCGGTCTCAAGAGAAGGATGATGACCATTTTTTTAATTCGTTAAAAAATGTGACGCGCACAAAAAAGCCCTCCTGTAGAGGGCTTTTTTGACTTAGGCGCAATCTAGGCTGTTATTCGTAGAGACCTGAGATATACGCAGATACGGCTTCGATTTCGCGATCGCTTAGTCGTGCAGCAATTGAGCGCATAATTAGCGTGTCGCCATCGTTAGTACGCTCACCGACGCGGAACTTTTTAAGTTGGCTAGCTGTGTATTCTGCATGCTGTCCGCCAAGTGCTGGGAAACTCGCAAGCTCTATTCCGGTGCCTGAAGGGCCATGGCAGGCCATACATGCAGCAACGTTCTTTTCTGGAATTCCTGCGCGATAGATTGCTGCGCCGGCGGCGGCAAGATCTTTATTAGCTTGGCCAATCACAATGCTTTGTGAGGCATAAAAGGCTGAGATGTCTAGCAGGTCTTGATCAGACAAGTTGTCGAGTAGCCCTGTCATTTCAACAATTGGGCGAGCGCCAGACTTGATGTCTTGCAATTGTTTGTTCAAATATTTTGCGCCTTGACCGGCTAGTTTAGGAAAGGACCCTACTGCACTATTGCCGTCTGCGCCATGGCAGCCAGCGCATACCGCAACTTTATCTTTTCCAGCTTCTGCATTTCCTTGGGCTGATGCGTTTAGGGATACAGCCAGTCCGGCGGTCAATAGCACACTTATTAAGACTTTTTTCATAGTTGTCGCGCTCGCTCTCATCTATTTAATGCAAACTTGAAATCGTTTCTTTTTATTGTTTGCCTCCATACAGGCGGCAAACTTAAACTGCTTCGTTATGATAGCGCCAGAAAGAAAGATCAGGCAAAAATCGGTTGGCTATTATACACTAAGGGCCACTTGATAAAAGTCTTTAAGACTTCACTGGCAAATCACCGATTTATATTCCTTTTTATGACTTCAGATTCTCACGACTTTTCACTTTCGTACAATAGCGCTCGTTTCCTCCAGAGTGCTTCAAAAATGAGCAATTGCCCGCCAGAAACCGCGGTTGAAATTGCATTTGCGGGCCGCTCGAATGCAGGAAAGTCGTCTGCAATTAATACGATCACTAACAATAAAAAGTTAGCGAGAACCAGTAAGACGCCCGGTCGTACGCAATTAATTAATTTTTTCTCGTTAAGTGACCCGCGTGTTCGCTTAGTAGATTTGCCCGGCTATGGTTACGCGAAGGTCTCGTTGGACTTGAAAGAAGAGTGGGGTCGACATCTTGATGACTATCTCCAAAATCGAAGCTGTTTGTCCGCGTTGGTGTTAATTATGGATATTCGAAAGCCGATGACAGACTTCGATCGAATGCTATTAGACTGGAGCCATCGTGGTGCGATGCCGACGCTAATTCTGCTGACCAAGGCTGATAAGTTTAAACGTGGGCCTGCAAAAAATGTTTATTTTCAAGTGAAGAAAGAGTTGGAGGATCACGCGTCGATTCTTGATGTGGTTTTGTTTTCGTCCACCGCTCGCACCGGTGTCGACGAAGCGCGTAGCATTTTGAATGCGCTAAGCGCAGACGTGCTTACGCGAGAGGAATGATGTTTCCGAAGCGGTATTCGTCCTGAAGGGCGAGTATTGTTTCGCGTTTGTCTTCTCTAATATATGGCGTGAAATAATCTAGCACCAAAAATACGCCATGCTTGATTGCTTCCCTATTCACAATTCGTTCGTCACCCTCCTCGTGCACACTCTTTAGAAATGTCATCCAGTTAGTCACGATAAGCCATGTATTGAGTGCTGTTGAGTCGCGCTGGTCCTCTCTTAATGGAACATAAATCTCACTGTCTTCCATCGCTTTGGATATTTGTTTAATTGAACTTAAGCAGTAAAGCGTAAAAAGACGATACTCTGCTCGCAAACGCTCGTCATTCGCAAGTAGGTGTTCCAAGTCCCTATGTAAAAAGCGATAAGCCCATAAGCCATTGAAAACCGAATCTAAGTAAGCGATCAGGTCATGCACCTGTATGACACGATTGTCAGGAACTTTCAGGTAGGTCTCCACCAGTAGGCGATAGTTTTTGAAGATTTCGTAAATAATGTCGCTCTTGTTGCGGAAGTGGTAATACAGATTACCCGGCGACATATTAAGGTGAGCGGCGATGTGGTTGGTCGAAATATTGCGTTCCCCTTTTTCGTTAAACAAATCCAGGCTGGCGAGAATAATTCGATCTTTCGTTTTCATGGCGTTTTTTTGCTCAATGGTTCTGTGTGTTTACGGCGGGCGGCATCATAGAGAAAGCTGCACTGCTTTCAAGGAACTTTGTCTCGCTATCGTTTAAATCTTTATGACTGGTAGTCACAAAGATAGGGTCGGCCGTTGACTTATTAGAGTATATACTCTAATAATGGTCCATTGCCAATAATTAGAACATAATGGATCGTGTTGTAAATCACCGTCGTTGTGTTCAGACATAGAAGAGTGTGTGGAGGTTAAAATGGTCGCAGAAGTAGTCCAATTAAATGAGAGTAAGCAGCAAATAAAGCGAATGCGTCAGATCTTTGAATCGCAGCAAGCCGCGTATCGAAATAACCCGAAGCCAAGTGCGCATGAACGGGTGGCAAATCTCAAAAAGCTTCGCGCTGTTGTGATGGATAACATGGACCGCTTTGTAGCGAGTATTTCAGCAGATTTCTCGGGACGCTCTGCCAATGAAACCAAGCTTGCCGACATTATGCCTGTTATTCATAGTATTGATTACTCGATCAAACATATTAAAGACTGGATGAAGCCAGTTAAAAAGAAAGTATCTCCTTTGTTTCAGCCTGCCACGGCTCGAGTGGAGTACCAGCCACTTGGCGTGATTGGAATTATTGCGCCTTGGAATTACACAGTAAATCTATCCTTAGGCCCTTTGGTAGCGGCGTTATCTGCGGGTAACCGCGCGATGATCAAAATGTCTGAGTTTACACCTGAAACCTCCTTGCTGATGGAAGAGCTTATTGAGGCGGCGTTCGATGAGGACTTGGTGTCTGTGGTTAATGGTGATGCTGAAGTGGCGACAGAGTTTTCAAGTATTCCATGGAATCACCTTTTGTTTACAGGCTCCACTACCGTTGGCCGCCATGTAATGCGGGCGGCCGCCGCTAACCTGACGCCGGTTACTTTGGAGTTAGGTGGTAAATCACCAACGGTAATTTCAGATGATATTGATATGGACGAAGCAGCCCAGCCAATTGTGTTTGGTAAGGCATTTAATACAGGGCAAACCTGTATTGCACCAGACTATGTGCTTTGCCCTGCGCATCGTGTCGATCATTTTGTCGATCGTTTTCAGCACTTTTTCGCGAAAATGTACCCAACTTTGAAGCATAACGACGATTTTACGAGCATTGTTACTGATAGACAGTACGCCAGATTAAAGTCATATCTTGATGATGCTGAGGCAAAAGGCGCGACGATCATTACGTGCAATCATTCTGATGAGGATATGGATAGCGGTACGCGTAAAATGCCGATTCACTTGGTGCTAAATGCGACAAGTGAAATGTTGGTGATGCAGGAAGAAATCTTTGGGCCGATCATGCCGATTATTGCGACGAAGTCGATCGATGATGCGTTGAACTTCATTAATGACAGGCCTTCGCCGCTTGCTTTATATTATTTCGGAATGGATAAGAAAGAGCAGCAGTATGTGCTGGACCAAGTGAGGGCTGGTGGCGTTTGTATTAACGACACTTTGTCTCATTTCGCACAAGAAGATATGCATTTTGGCGGTGTTGGAGAGTCCGGTATGGGAGCGTATCACGGAGAAGATGGCTTCATGACGTTTTCTCATGGCAAGTCAGTGTTTGTGAAAAACATATTCAATAGCACTAAGTTTGCTTATCCTCCTTATGGCTCGGCGATCCATAAAGTAATTTTCTCGATATTCCTTAGATAAACTAGATCGATGTGCTCTTAGGTATGCGCTATCTAAGAGCACTTTTTGTGTCCCTTTTGCCACATCCCTACTTCCTTCAAAATTAATCACGCCCATCTCTATCAGCTAACTGACTTGAGCTCCTGGCGATTTGTGATGTGGTACCAATTTGGTTACTATGCGCGCGATTAAGGCATTAGTTATAGCGAGTGGGCGGACTAAACTATTATGAATATTGTTGTATATCCGGGTACGTTTGACCCGATTACTAATGGTCATACCAACTTGGTAGAACGTGCGGCGAAGCTGTTTGATAAAATTATCATCGCTGTCGCGGCCAGTCCAAAGAAACGCCCGCTATTTGAACTAGAGCAGCGAGAGGCACTGGCTGAAGAAGTTCTCGCGCATATCCCGAATGTTGAGATTGTTGGCTTTGAGAACTTGCTAGCTGAGTTTGTGAAGGAGCATAACGCCAATGTCATTTTACGTGGCCTACGTGCGGTGTCGGACTTCGAGTATGAATTCCAGTTAGCCGATATGAATCGTCGCTTAGTTCCGCAAGCTGAAAGCCTGTTCTTAACACCGGATAATCATTTATCTTATATTTCATCGACTTTGATTCGTGAGATAGCGGCGTTAGATGGAAATATTGAAGAGTTTGTTCACCCTGCTGTCGCGAAGGCCTTAAGTGAGCATTTTGCGGCGCTGAAGGCGTAGTTGCTGTAGCAAGAGGTTTCGTTTATGGCATTGATCATTACAGATGATTGCATCAATTGTGATGTGTGTGAGCCGGAGTGCCCGAATGAGGCGATTTCTCCTGGCGATGAGATTTATATTATTGAGCCGAGTAAGTGTACCGAGTGTGTTGGTCACTACGATGAGCCGCAATGTCAGCAGGTCTGCCCTGTTGATTGTATCCCGTTAGATCCAGAGCATGTCGAAGATAACGATGCGTTGATGGCTAAATATCAGAAATTAACTGGCGGTGCTTAGCCACTCTTTTTCCTTCCTTGATCGTGTCATTTCTTATTATGAGATAGCTTTAAAAACCACAGCTATCTCATTAATTTTATTTCAAAAAACTGTACTACACTTGTTAATAAGTAGACGCATTATTGTGCGTGATGATTTTTTGAGATGCATTGATGAGTAGTGGAGTTCAGCATGGCAAGCAGTGAGAATACAGAAGAGCAAGAGCCCTTAAGTCCTGAACAGCGTTTGGATGCCCTAGAAAAGAAAGTGGGCTCTAATAAGCTTATTTTACTGGGTCTGGCTGTGTTTTTAATTATTGTGATTTCTGTTTCGGTTACTGTGGTGGCTCTGGGCGTTTCTGGCGGCGAGACTGAGTCTGCTGGTGATACTGAGCAGTTAGCGCTAGTACAAACTGAGATTGAACAATTAAAAGAACAGTTGTTGAGCTTGGATGCTAAGCAGGCAGAAGTCAGCGCGGCATTGCAGCTACAAGAAGTAAAACTAGCGAATAGTGGTAACAAGGTATTGCAGGCGACGATGATAGAGCAAGAGGCTAGCTATCAGACATTTTTATCAGGTCTGCGTTCGGCTATTTATGACTTAGCTCATATGGTGCCAGGCTCACGGGCGTGGTTTGAGTTGTATAGTGACCAAGTGGATAGCTCGATTGCACACAGCCAAAAACGCGTCGGGAAATTAGAGAAAATTGAAACCAGTGAAGAAAAGGTCGATACGTTTTTTGAAGATTTTTAGTCGACGTCTAAATTCCTTTTATTAGGCCAACTGCTCTAAGTTGGCCAATATCACAATTAGTAGTAACGCGCCGACAATCGTTAGGCTGCGAATGATTCTGCACTTCTTGCAGTTAGTCATTTCTTTGTTTCATCGATATCAGGCCCCATTAGAATTGAGATCCATTCAGTTTCCTGACTGCTTTCGAAAGCAATTTTTAGGAGCATAGTAAGCGGCACTGAAAGCAACATGCCTACTGGCCCAAAGACCCATCCCCAAAAGACTAATGACAGAAAAACGACCAGCGTGGACAGTCCCAAACCTTTCCCCATGAAGCGCGGCTCTATGATATTTCCCATAATCATATTTGCTGCCATATACCCGCCCGCAACAAGCAAGGCTGACAGTGGACCAAGCTGGATAAGCGCCAAAAGCACCGTAGGTACCGCAGCGATGATGGATCCGATGTTAGGGACAAAGTTAAACAAGAACGCTAACAAAGCCCATAGCAGCGGGTAGTCGACCCCTAGTATTAATAGCCATAAATAAATCATCAATCCCGTCGCGAGGCTGATGACGGTTTTGATGGTCATGTACTGTTTGACGGTATTAAGGAAGCGTTCGATATGCTCCATATGGCGGCTGTCTGCACCGAATGCGCGATGCAATTTCGCCGGTAGTGAGGTGCCTTCAAAGAGCATGAAAATAACGGTCAAGATAATTAAGAACGAGTTCGATAGAACCGCGCCTAAGTTCCCTAGCGCACTAACAGCAAGTTTAAATATGGCTGAGGGGTCAAAGTTTGCTTTGAGGCTATCTTGTGGAATATCTAAACCCCACTTAGCGAATAGGCTAAATACATCTCCGGTAAGCGCGTTAATTCGCTCCTGATAGCTAGGCAGGTCTTTCGAAAAATCACTGACAGATGTTGTCACGATCGTCATTAGTAATAGCTGTAATAGGCAGACCACAATCACGACACAAATTAGTGATAGCCAAGCCGGCACTCCTTTTTTTTGCATGAAAATAAAGGGGGGAGCACAAATAATGGCAAAAAAACTGGAGAGTAAAAATGTCACCATTAATGACTCGGCGGCACGCATACCTGCTACCACAATAATAAATGCGGCGAGCACGAACAGCACGCGTGATGCGCTTGAAAATCCAGTAGCGGGTGTCATGAAAATCCCTATTGTCGAGTATTAATGCAGGCTTGTTTTGGCGAGCACTATAGCAATGGTGCGTATGCAGAGGAATAGAATTTTAAACAGTATTGTTAGTGGGACGTAAGTGCCGTGGCTGTTAATTGGCTTATTCAGCGTAGAGTCTGCGGTCTTTGTTGGTGTAAGGAAAGAGGAATAGCCTACTTGCAAAGCTGTATGGATATACAGTATTATTTTCTTCCGATGTCTAAAAGAGAAGAGTCTTTTTATGCAAAAAAACCTTTCAGTGAATACTTTGCAAGCCTTGAAAGACCGACAACTAGTTCATAAAGGTAGTGACTCTTCTTCGTTAGAGCGTCGTGTTGTTTCTTCTGGGTACAGCGATTTTGATCAGCGTCTTGATGGCGGTTGGCCGGCGTATGGTGTGGTGGAGCTGTCGCCAGAAAATACTGGTATTGGCGAGCTACGTTTGTTGGAGCCCGTACTATCGAATTTGGCGATTTTACGCCCTTTGCAAGCTTGGGTTGGCGTGCCTGCTTGCCTAATGCCTTCCTATTTGACCTCGGCTAGTAGAGAGCGGGGCCTAATTATTAGCCCTCCTGATCGCAAACAGACCTGCTGGGTTGTTGAGCAATTATTGCTTAGCGGCTGCTGCTCATCGGTAGTGTGCTGGATGGATGAGCTGTCTCCAGCTCAAGCCAAGCGCTTGCAAGTTGCTGCAAAAGAAAGCCAGACGCTGCTATTCCTAATTCGCTCCTCGTTTTCTTTGAGCCAGTCTTTACCGGTTAGCATGAGGCTCCAATTAGAAACTCTCGACGCAGGTTTAAAAGTATCTGTTATTAAACGTCAGAATGCATGGCCTTTAGAGCCCTTTGCGTTGGATTTATCGAAGCGATGGCCGCAATTATTTAGGCGAGAAAAGTCGGAAGTTCACGCCTTTTGTCCGGATAATGTCGTGGCTTTTCCTTCGGTGAATCACCTTCGCACAAAAAAGTCTTGAGAGTGAAGCGATGCGTTGGCTTGCCTTACACTTCCCTCAATTACAGCTAGATGGCGTCTACTCAACTCAGGCAGGGACTTCTGATAAGTCTGAAGGTGTTGATGATAATAAGGTAGCGCCTGAGCCTTTAAAGCCGATATCCGCAATGCTTGTGCTTGATGATAAACAGTGTGTTTGTCAGTTAAATGATGCCGCTGACCAAGCGGGAGTCCAGTACGGAATGAAGCTAGGAACAGCGTCTGCACTGGTGGATGACCTTCAGCTTTTTAATCACTCTAGCGAGTTTGAGAAGCAACGTTTACTGGAAATTGCGCACGCTTGTTATCAAGTAAGTGCCGATATTGCGGTGTGGAATAGCAAAACCTTAATCCTTGATGTAGCGCCCATGCTCAAGTTGTACGGTAGTTTTGAGTGTTATGTTGATGCTTTATTTGAGGTAGAGGCGCTCGATGACGTGCGAATGTCGGCAGTAATTGCTAATACGCCTTTAGCAGCTTATTTGCTGTCATGTACTGGCGATATCGATGACCCCTTAGTCGAGCAGTTTTCTCGACAGGATGTGTGGCTACCTATTTTAGATCGCTTGAATGTTGATAGTGTTGGTATCGCGCGGGAGCAGTCTTTGCAGCTTAAGCGTTTAGGTCTTCACTACTTAGGTGATGTGCGTGAGCTGATTGAAGCAGAGCATTCACGTAAAGAGCTAGGCAACAGGATGGGTAAAAAGCTGCTATCCCATATTGCTCAACTATTTGGCGATGAAGTGCTCGCTTTAACGTACTTTAAACCGAAGGATGTTTTTTCTCATAGCGTGTTATTGGAATATGAAGTCTATCGCACGACTGCTCTGTTGTTTCCAATCAAGAACATATTACAAGTTTTACAGCAGTACCTGCAGCGGCGAGCCAAGCGCATACAAACTTTAAGCCTCTATTTTCAGCAGCGTGATGGCAGCGTGTTATCGGTTAATTTGGCGAGTGCTGAGCCAGAAAGAGACAGTGCTCGCTGGCTGAACTTAGTTCGGCTAAAGCTCGAAAGTATGAAACTCCCTGCGCCAGTGATTGGATTACGATTGGAAGCGATTAAATTACTAGAAGAACGTGTGCAGTCGAGTGACTTGTTTGACCTAAAGCCTGCCCTTTCCCCGGGTCAATTAGTCGCGCGCATTCAAGCAAAGTTCGGTGATGAGTCCGTTAAAAAAATGCATTTGGAGGCTGATCACCGGCCTGAATATTCGTTTCGTTACGAAAGTGTCAGTACCCAGCCAGAGCACACTAGTCGTCTCAATGAGGAATTAGTTTCGCATGACAGTACGCATGTTTCTGATGGCGAATGTCTGAAATATAGTAAGCGCTCGCAAACTCTAAGGCCTTCTCTAATTCTATCGTTGCCTGTTCCTCTTCAGGAGTCCGTACGTTTCATTCATGGCCCCGAAAGAATTCAAAGTGCTTGGTGGACGGAGGCGCCAGTGTGCCGAGATTACTTTGTCGCCCGGAATACGGCACAGCAAACTTTGTGGGTTTTTCGGGATCAAGCCCAGGAATGGTTTGTACATGGCTTATTTGCTTGATGCCCGCTTTTATTTACCGGAAGGCAGTGTGTCAAAGTTGGCGATATAGGGAGCGTTTATGAAGCCTTATGCTGAACTGCACTGCTTAAGTAACTTTTCGTTTTTACGTGGCGCATCTCATCCTGAAGAGCTAGTCGTTAGAGCGCATGAACTGGGTTATCAAGCTTTAGCAATTACCGATGAGTGCTCTGTAGCAGGTGTGGTTCGTGCGTATAGCGCCATTAACGAGCACCAACTTAGCTTAAAGCTAATTGTTGGTACGGAGTTAAGCTTATCTTGCGGGCAAAAAGTGGTCTTATTGGCACCTTGCCGGCAGGCATATGCTGAAATGTGTCACGTGATAACGATTGGTCGTCGGCGCTGTGAAAAGGGCAGTTACTCTCTTTCTAAAGAAGACCTTGAAAGTCTAACTAAGGGCCTATTGCTTTGGCTGCCCAGTCATCAAGAACCGCAAGATGCTGTGTTTTCTGAATGGCTGGCGACGCACTTCATTGGCCGTGGTTGGCTGCTTTATGAGCGGTTAATGACATCGTATGAGGTGGCCGAGGGTTATGACGTTGAGCGGTATACTGAGCGATTAAGTCGTCGCATGCGCTTTCCTGTTTGTGCCGCCGGCAATGTTCGTATGCATGTTGCCGAGCGGCAAGCACTGCAAGATATATTAACGGCGATTCGTTTGAATTGTTCGGTGCAAGACGCTGGCGCTGCATTGCTATCAAATACTGAGCATGCCATGCGGCCGATGAAAAAATTAGCAGCTATGTACCCGCAAGCCTGGCTGAATGAGACACTGAATGTAGCATCTAGGTGTGAGCTTGATTTGGGAACCTTACGGTATGAATACCCCCGAGAACTGGTTCCAGAGAATGTAAGCCCACAGAGACACCTCAAATATCTCGTGGAAAAGGGAATAAAAATACGTTTTCCAAATGGTGTTTCTTTACAGATTCAGCGGACTATCCGTAGAGAGCTGGCGTTGATCGAAGAACAAGGTTACGAATACTTTTTTCTGACCACCTATGACATCGTACAGTTTGCAAAACGACAGGATATTTTGTACCAAGGACGAGGTTCCGCAGCCAATTCTGTTGTTTGTTATTGTCTTGAGATTACCTCAGTAGATCCGCGCCAGATAAAGGTCTTGTTTGAGCGCTTTATTTCCAAAGAACGTAATGAGCCTCCCGATATCGATGTCGATTTTGAGCATCAGCGTCGAGAAGAGGTGTTTCAGTATATTTATCAAAAGTATGGGCGCGAACGGGCCGCGTTAGCGGCTACCGTGATTCGCTTTAAATTTAAGAGCGCTTTGCGCAGCGTCGGAAAAGCACTAGGTATTAACGAGTCTACCTTAGATTACTATATTAAGAATATTAACCGTCGTGACCGAGAGTTAGGCTGGCAAAGCCAGCTAAGTGAGCTGGGTTTAGATCCAAACTCCGCGTTAGGCGGCCACTTGATTCGCTTAACGCATGAGATTATCGGCTTCCCTCGACATTTATCTCAGCATGTTGGCGGCTTTATCATTTCTGCTGGCCCGCTGTCTGAATTAGTGCCGATAGAAAACGCTTCGATGGCAGACCGTACGGTTATTCAGTGGGACAAAAACGACTTGGAAAGTCTCGGCTTATTGAAAGTCGATGTGTTGGCATTAGGCATGCTAAGTGCCATACGCCGAAGCTTTGACATGATACAGCACTTATATGGGCGCACCCTCTGTATTGCTGATATTACGAGAGAGGGCGATGATCCTGCGGTTTATGCGCAGCTTCAGCGAGCAGATAGTATTGGTGTTTTTCAAGTAGAGTCTCGCGCGCAAATGAGCATGTTACCTCGCTTGAAACCCGCTTGTTATTACGATCTAGTGATTCAAATAGCCATTATTCGTCCCGGGCCGATTCAGGGCGACATGGTCCACCCTTATTTACGTCGACGAGAGGGAAAAGAAGCGGTTGACTACCCATCTCCAGAGGTAAAAGACGTATTAGAGCGAACCTTGGGTGTGCCGATCTTTCAGGAGCAGGTAATTAAGTTAGCGATGGTGGCGGCGGGTTTTAGTGGCGGAGAAGCTGACCAACTTCGCAGAGCGATGGCGAGTTGGAATAAAAGCGGTCAGCTCCAGAAGTTTAAGCAAAAGCTTATCGTGGGGATGGAAAGTCGTGGTTATGACAGAGAGTTTGCTGAACGCGTTTTTCAACAAATATTAGGCTTTGGAGAGTATGGATTTCCGGAAAGCCATTCTGCCAGTTTTGCGGTGTTGGCATATGTTTCTGCATGGTTAAAACACTATTACCCCTACGCTTTTTATTGTGGCTTATTGAACAGTCTGCCGATGGGGTTTTATAGCCCTTCGCAGTTGTTACAAGATGCGTCGAGGCATGGGCTTGCTATCGAGGCTATTTGTATCAATAGAAGTCGCTATGACCATCGAATTCACTGCGATAACTCTCTAAATAGCGAACGCCGTATTGGTTTGTCAGCACAAGGGACGGCGCAGGCATTGCGACTTGGTTTTCGTTTGGTGCGCGGGTTATCTAGTAAGGGAATCGCACGGTTGTTAGAGGCGCGCCCAGAGGACGGCTTTACGACGATGACTCAGGTTCAAGGTGTTGGCTTGGATCGTCGTGATTTAGAAGCGTTAGCGAGTGCAAACGCGTTTGCCTGTCTGTCGGGTAATCGCTATCAAGCTCGCTGGGATATGCTAAACGACGCTCATCGCTTGCCACTTTTTGAACAGCATATAAACGAAGAAAAACCGAAATCATTGCGCCCACTTTCAACGACCCAACTCCCTTTACCTGACGACTGGGATGATTTGCAGGAAGACTACGCGGCGACGGGGCTTTCACTCTCCCATCATCCGGTACGCCTTCTACGCGATGCCGGTGTACTCGGGCCATTTACAGCGGCAATAGAGCTTATGGAGAAAACGCATAAATCCATCGTCACGGTGACGGGTGTCGTGACCGGAAAGCAAAGTCCTGGGACGGCTGCGGGTGTTACTTTTTTTACTTTGGAGGATGACACCGGCAACATTAATGTGGTGGTTTGGCAGGCGACAGCTCGTGCACAAAAGCAAGCGTATTTGACGTCTAAAATCTTAGAGGTTACCGGTATTCTCGAAAAGGAAGGAGAGGTGATACACGTGATTGCCGGGCGTTTGAGCGATAAAACGCACTTGATGAATAAGCTTGATGCTCGCTCGAGAGATTTTCACTGATTGTTCCCTCTAACTCTCAACGGCGTTTCTGTCGCGCCATCGGAGCGACTGAATGACCTGACTAAGGGCTCTTATTTGCCCTAGTCATTAGCCCGACTAGAAACGTTATGCTCTTGTGATACTTTCGTGAGGAATTGAGTCCCCGCCTTGTTGGACACTGTCTCCACTTTAAACAGAGGAGATAATCATGATGAAAATAAAACAACTAGGTTTCAGCGTCGGACTGAGCGCTGCTCTATTCTCAGCACCATTTGCGAGCGTTGCGTCGGCAGCTGATTTAACGGTCGAAATTGAAAACTTAACTCGGTCTACCTTTTTTACGCCGCTTGTCGTTGCGGCCCACCCTGCAGGCACAAGCTTGTTTGATTTGGGTGCAGCTGCCTCGTCTGAGATTCAATCTATTGCAGAGGGTGGCGATATCTCGGGTGCAGAGACCTTACTCACCAGCATTGGCGCTACCCAAGACAATAACCCAGCAGCGGGCTTGTTAGTCGCCGGTGATTCCGCCACAGCAACCCTAAATACAGATGGAACGGCTAATGTGCTGTTAAGTGTTGCAGGTATGGTACTGCCGACTAACGACGGTTTTGTTGCGTTGAATTCGATTGAAATTCCTACCGATGCAGGTACCTATGTTTATTACGCTAAGGCTTATGACGCGGGCACGGAAGCCAATGATGAAATGATTGGCAGCGGCACGCCAGGCGAAGCAGGGTTTCCTGCACCCGGGCCAGTTGCTGCGACATTAGGTTCTGGTGGAACCGGCATTGGCGCAAGCGCCGAAGGATTTATTCATATTCACCGTGGCGTGCTGGGTGATACTAACGCCGTGGGTGGCGAGTCAGACATCGACAGTACATTGCACCGTTGGTTAAACCCGGTAGCAAAAATCACATTAACCGTTAACTAGCCGGGAGTTTTGATAATGAATACAAAACGATTATTTAGGCTCGCAAGTGTTGTCGGTATAGGTTTTGCCCTGAGTGCTTGTAGCAGCAGTAGTGATGACCCCGTTGTGTCTGTCGATACAGATTTGGTGTTTGAGATAACGGTTACTAACCTGAGTGCGAACCAGCCCATGTCTCCCGCAGTAGTAGCGTTGCATCAAGATAGCTATCAAGCATTTGAAACCGGTGCGTCAGCGAGTGTAGCGCTAGAAGAGCTCGCAGAGGGCGGCGATAACAGTGCTTTATTGGCCAGCTTGGCCAGCAGCGACCAGGTCTTAACCGAAGTCGGCGGTGCCGGAGCCATTGCCCCTGGAGGGAGTGAGTTGTTTGAATTAAGCGCTGATGATAATGCGTTGGGAACTTTATCGTTGAGTGTGCTGTCTATGCTCGTCAATACCAATGATGCAGTGGTTGCGGTGAATAGCCAAAGCCTTGCCTCAATGGCGGTTAACGAAACGCAGACCTTTTATGCGCTGAGCTATGACGCAGGGACTGAAGCAAACACTGAGACGGCTGATACGATACCGGGTCCGGCTGCAGCCGGTGGCGCACGAGAAGGGTTCAATGCTACTCGTGATGATATCCGTGACGAGATTTCTGTGCATGCAGGGGTTGTCACCCAAGACGATGGTTTGAGCACCTCGGTGTTAACGCAAGCTGATCGCTGGGATCACCCTTCTGTTCTAGTGTCGGTTGTAAGAGTGGATTGATGTCTTGTTGATACTAGCGTCCCTTAAGTTTCTGTTATCGCCTTTTTATAAGTTTGGGTGGTGGGCTCGTGAACCGCTGACCTTAGCGATAGAGAGCCATCAGGAGCTTAACGTGGACGCAATAACGAATAATAATCTGGCGCAGCAAAAACGCTTTCTGGTGGTGGAAGATGAGTCCGATATCGCTAGTTTAGTGGCTATGCATTTGAGCGACCTAGACGCCACGGTGTCAGTTGAGAGTGATGGTCGCTCGGCCTTAAGTAAGGCCCTGAGCGAAAACTGGGATGCGATTATTCTAGACTTGCAGCTGCCCGGTATGAACGGCCTAGATATTTGTCGGGCCATTCGGGCTCAAGCGAACTTTATCCCTATTTTGATGCTAACGTCTCGCGATTCAGAGCTAGACCGAGTGTTAGGTTTGGAGCTTGGCGCTGACGATTACCTTGCTAAACCCTTTAGCATTCCAGAGCTTAAAGCGCGAGTGAAAGCGCTCGTTAGGCGTTCGCAGCAGTCATTAGTCACAGACACTGAACCAGAGCAGATTGCTGTTAGCGGTTTAAAACTGAATAGAAAGAGTCGTTATGTCACCCTCTTCGACTCAGTGCTTGACCTCACGGCAAAAGAATTCGAACTGTTGTGGTTTTTTGCATCCGCTCCCGGTGTTGTTTTCAATCGCGCAGAGCTACTCGACAAAGTGTGGGGATATGGTCATGAAGGCTACGAACATACGGTCAATTCGCATATCAATCGGCTGCGAGGCAAGCTAGAGCTAGACTCCTCGCACCCAAACTTTATCCAGACGATATGGGGCGTGGGCTACCGTTTCGAAGCGGCATAATCAGGCTTTTGATACAGGACTAACATGACACGCTTAATTAACCGTCTCCCTCGCTACACCTCAATTACCTTAGTGCTCACCATACTCGTGGCTGTTTTGGCGCTGGGTTTTTCCTCGTTAACGCTATGGAGTGGTAAGCGCTACCACCAAGAAGTCACCCAGCAGTTGCATCAAAATTTGGCGCAGTATGTGTTGGAACATTTGCCGGGGCCTCTCGTAAACCCTTTATCTGGCGAGGTGGATCGAAAGGTTCTTAAGTCAATCGCCATGAATACAATGATGATCAATCCTAGCGTTGAGGTTTACTTGTTAGACCTTCGTGGCGAGCTATTAGGGCATGCGTTGCCCGAGGCCAGTATCGACAGCGCGAGTGTTGATATTGTGCCGATCCAAAAATTTATTAACGGCGCTCGTGGGCCGATACTGGGCAGTAATCCGCGGCATGTCGGGCAGACAAGTATCTTCTCGGCGGCAGCCGTGACTGTTGCTGAAAAGCCGTTTGGTTACTTGTATGTGGTACTGGCCAGTCATGAGGCGGATACGATTGCTGAGCAAGTGAGTGGCAGTCATATCGCGCGTCTAATGACAGGGGGCGCTATCGCGCTATCGCTGTTCGTTGTGCTCGGCATGTTTTTGTCTTTTCGCCGTTTTACCTTGCCATTGAAACGTCTATCAGAGCGGGTGCGATCGTATCGCGATGCTAACTTCAAACAATCTGATGAGCGCCCTGAGTGGCAGGATGAAGTTGCCGCGTTGGAGTCCGCCTTCGAGCTTATGAAGGGGCGTCTTCAGGAACAGTTTGATCAGCTTAATGAGGCGGATAATTTGCGCCGAGAGCTTGTATCCAATATTTCTCATGATTTAAGAACGCCCTTGGCGGCGATGCAAGGGTATTTAGAAACGCTCCTTTTAAAGCAAGAGTCTATGTCGGTTGAAGAACAGCGAACCTGCTTGTTGGTGGCGCATCGACACAGCGAAAAATTGGGTGGGTTAATTAGTCAGTTGTTTGAATTGTCGAAATTGGATGCGGGGCGTGTTGAACCCGAGTTTGAGGTGTTTTCACTCACTGAATTACTATACGACGTGAAGCAAGGCTACGAGATTTTGGCAACCGACAACAATGTGAGTTTAGAGGTGGACGCGCCGCTACATACTATCGAGGTTAAGGCTGATATTGCATTGATTGAGCGTGTATTTCAGAACCTGATCGATAATGCTATTCGGCATACGCCGGCAAATGGGCGCGTTGTTATTTCCTTGAATATCCAAGGAGAAGAAGTGTCTGTGCAAGTGTCTGATACAGGTGTTGGTATAGCCGCTGACGCATTGCCGCATGTGTTTAAACGCTTTCGGCGAGCGGTTAATGATTCACCGTTGGATGCTCATATTGGCGCCGGACTTGGGTTGACGATTGTTGAGCGGATTCTATCGTTGCATGACTCTGTGATTGAAGTGGAGTCTGATCGAGCACAAGGCGCCGCATTTACTTTCTTATTGCCGCGCTATGATTTAACTGGCGCTTGAGCGTTATCTTATTTGCCAAGTGTTTTTGGGGAATGAGCTTTGGCCAATGTGGGCTGCTGATCGGCACTTGATATAAGTCAAAATACTAAATGGCACAGCCGTTATGATGCCGTTTTTCCGTATATTGATGAGTGCCAACTATGACGCGATTTTCGTTTGCCTGCAGTGTTTTCTTTTTTTCATGGCTGTTAGCCACATCGAGCTTTGCTTGGGACTTAGAAGTAGAGAGCGATGGTATCAAGGTTTATACCCAAGAAATTCCTGGGTCTTCTTTTAAAGCCTTTCGTGGAGACATGACCTTACAGACGTCGCTCAAATCATTGGCCGCTCATTTGATGGACGCTGAGTCGATGGATGATTGGTTACATGACTGCAGCAAGAGTGAGCTAGTGTCACGTCTCGATGGCAACGAGTTTATTGTTTATCAAGAAGCGCATGCGCCATGGCCAGTGAGTAATCGGGACTACTTATTGCACTCTAAAATAGAGCAGGAGCCACAAACGAAAGTCGTCTTGATGTCGTTTACTGCCATGGTGGAAGGGGATACGACAGGCGATGAATGTGTCCGTGTCACCGAGCTGAATGGATTTTGGCGCTTAACGCCGCTGTCAAACGGCTATGTTTATATCGAGTATGAAACGCATGCTGACCCAGGCGGTGCACTGCCAGCATGGCTAGCGAATAGCTTTGTTGTAGACCAGCCCTTGAATACGCTCCGTAACTTAGCTGCTAGAGTCGGGACCCCGTCGTCTGTGACGCTAGACGAACTCAACTTTATTACTGAACTATCCGCAGCGTCGCCATCATTGCAGCAAACTGTGGAATAACGGATTCAAATAGAGTACTTCGCTTGTTGTAAGCCACCTTACTAAAATTTTAAGGCAAGTTTTCTTGAAATATGAATAATAGAGGCTTCAGAAGTGCCTTCCTGGCACTCACCATTGAAATGATGAACGCACAATAAATGGCAGGAAGCGCCCTTACTATGTTAGAACGTCAGCACACCTTGTCAGAGCGGCAGTACTCTATGCTAGAGCGTCAGTGCTATGTCCGATAGTCGCAATCACTCCCGAACGCCGATGAAGTGTCAGGTCAAAGTAATGCATCCTGCGATTGGTGAAATCTTAGTGAACACGCGAGATATTTCAGAGGGAGGTATTTTTTTGCTGACTGAAGATCTTGAAATGCCGCCAATCGGAACCGTCCTCACTGGACAGGTGCAAGGCATGCCGGTAGAAGCGCCTGTTGTCAAAATGGAAATTGTAAGAATAGAGCCAGCCGGTATCGGCTTGCGCTTTGTGACTGCTTGAAACAAAAGCCCCGGTTTGTGGGCACATACGAAAAGAGGAATTTCTCTGTGAATACTAAATCTCAATGGGCTTCAATTGCCACATTGCTTGCACTGCTTATCTCAACGTCTTCCGCTTTTGCAGAAGATCCGCGTCGGCAATATAACGAGCCAACGCGAGGCTTCTTTTTAGAACATGGTACTCTGGCAGGCCAAGGCAAAGTGTCTGCAGAGCTTCATACGGGAAGTGATGACGTCGATGCTGGTGGAGGCATTCGTTTGGGGTTACAAAATGCCGAACTAATTGTTAATAGTGGGGTAACGGCTTACAGCGGTAATGAACTGATGCTGAAGTGGGGATTGACCGAGACAATTAACCGTAATAGCGAACAGAAAAGCGCGTTTGATGTCGCGGTGATTGCTGCTATTTCTCACATTGATAATGAAGACACGAATGGGCAAACGACGGTCGATCAAACGAATTTAAAAGTCGGTGCGGCCGCTACGGTGGATGTTGATGCGGCAACATTTACGTTGGCGCCTTCGATTGTTTACGTCGATGGAAATATTAAAGAAGACACTTTTGTGACGGTTGATGTTGGCGCCTACGTAGGTGTGATCGATACAAATTCAGGGCTTTTCTCTGTTGGGGCTGAAGCCTTGTTTACGACAGAAGATGATATTGATCATAGCTTTGCTATCGGCGGTCGGTGGGCATACAACGACCGCGTAAATTTGGACTTTGTTCCGTTTGTATTTAGTGAAGGAAACCGCGTCGGGTTGCCAGGAATTGTAAGGCTTAATATCGGTCTTTAAGCGGTCGGCTTGTTGCAGCCAGCGCTAAGGTTTAAAAAAGCCTGCGCCACGAATGTGGTGCAGGCTTTTTTGTTAGTGCGCTTCGTCCCAGTTGTTTCCGATTCCCGCCTCGACCAGCAAGGGAACGTCCAGCGAGACGGCTGACATCATTTTTTCTACCAAGGTCTCAGCGACTGCTTCTGTTTGTTCAGTGGCGACTTCAACAATCAGTTCATCATGTACCTGCATAATCATGGTGGCATCGACGCTTGAGTCAGCTAACCATGCATCCACATTCAACATGGCTTTCTTAATAATGTCGGCAGCGGTGCCCTGCATTGGCGCATTGATTGCTGTCCGTTCAGCGGCTTGTTGCAGCATTTTGTTTCGCGCATTGATGTCGGGTAGATAGAGCCTTCGCCCAAAGATAGTCTCAACATATCCATCTTGATGTGCCTGTTGGCGAGTACGGTCCATATAGTCGAGTACGCCAGGGTAGCGCTCGAAATAACGATCGATATAGTCTTGAGCCTCGTAACGCTCTACATTAATTTGTTTGGCGAGCCCAAACGCTGACATGCCATAGATGAGACCAAAGTTAATAGCTTTAGCTTTACGACGCTGATCTGCTGAAACGTCGTCTACCGAGACATCAAACACCTCAGCCGCGGTCGCTTTGTGGACATCTTCCCCTCGTGAAAACGCATCGAGTAGCCCTTTGTCCTGTGACAAGTGGGCCATGATGCGTAGCTCGATCTGAGAATAGTCTGCCGCGATTAGCTGATAGCCCTTTGGCGCAACGAAGGCTTGGCGGATGCGACGTCCTTCTGCCGTGCGAATGGGAATATTCTGTAAATTAGGGTCGCTTGACGATAGACGGCCTGTCGCCGTCACGGCTTGATGATAAGAAGTGTGAATGCGGCCGGTGGACGGATTGATTAGTTGTGGCAGCTTGTCGGTATAAGTGGATTTCAGCTTGGCTAAGCTGCGATGTTCAAGTATCAGCTTTGGCAAGGGGTACGAAAGAGCAAGCTCTTGCAGTACCGGCTCGGCAGTCGAAGGCTGCCCTTTTGGGGTCTTCTTGATGATAGGAAGTTCGAGCTTTTCAAAGAATATTGCCTGAAGCTGTTTGGGTGAGCTCAGGTTGAATGTTTCACCAGCGAGTTCATACGCTTCACGCTCTAGTTCCACAATTCGGGCGGCAAGTTCTTGGCTCTGCAAACCTAAAAGGTGAGCGTCGACTTTTGCGCCCGCGCGTTCAATGCGAGAGATCACGTTTACTAAAGGGCAATCAATATCGCGATATACGTTTTCAAGAGAGGGGGTTTCTGCTAGTTGCGGTAGTAATGCTTCATGCAGTTGCAGTGTGATATCCGCATCCTCTGCCGCGTACGGACTCGCCTGCTCGAGTGCGATTTGATTGAACGTCAGTTGCTTGGCGCCTTTTCCCGCGATGTCTTCGAAATGAATCGTACTGCGGTCTAGGTATTTTTCCGCAAGGGTATCCATGTCGTGCCGCGACCCCGTTGAGTTCAGTACGTAGGATTCGATCATGGTGTCATGGGCAATCCCTTTGAGTTCGATACCATGGTTTACGAGAACGTTCTTATCGTACTTAAGATTTTGTCCTACTTTTTTGATATCAGTGTTTTCGAGTATCGGTTTGAGACGGGCGAGAACGTCATCTTGCTCTAGCTGGTCGGGGGCATCGATATAGTCGTGTCCAAATGGCAAGTAAGCGGCTTCGCCTGCCGAGACTGAAAATGATACGCCGACGACACGTGCTTCCATGTAATTTAAGCCGGTGGTCTCGGTATCGAAAGCAACTAACGGAGCATTCGATATTTTTTCTAGCCAGCGAGCAAAGTCAGCCTCCGTTAAAATGGTTTCGTAGTGGCTTTCAAGGGCAGGTTTCGATGGTAGAGTGTCACTCGCTGCTTCTGTGGCGTCATTTGCGCTTGGCTTAACTTCTTTAACCCAGCTACGAAATTCGTATTCTTCATATAGTGAGCGCAAGGCGTCAATATGCGTTTCCTCATGCGTGATATCGGCTAGCGATTGCGGCAGAGGTACGTCTGTTTTGATGGTTGCTAGCTCGTACGATAGGGGCAGCAACTCCAAGCTATTACGAAGATTTTCTCCTATCTTCCCACCTACCTTATCGGCGTTCTCGATAACACCATTTAGAGATTCAAACTGGGTCAGCCATTTAACGGCGGTTTTAGGGCCGCACTTTGGTACGCCCGGAATGTTGTCGACGCTATCGCCGACTAGGGCGAGATAGTCAATAATTTGATCGGGTCTTACACCAAACTTATCGACGACTCCCTGAATGTCCATGGCGGTATCTGTCATCGTATTGATCAAGGTGACATGCTCGGATACTAGTTGCGCCATGTCTTTGTCGCCGGTTGAAATAACGACTTCGGTTTGGCTTTCAGTGGCTTCGCGCGCGAGGACGCCAATGACGTCGTCGGCCTCCACATCAGGAATGATGAGGAGGGGGAGGCCCATAGCCTGAATAATTTGATGAATCGGTTCTATTTGGCAGCGCAGGTCGTCCGGCATTGGAGGGCGGTTTGCCTTGTATTCCGGATAAAGGTCATGACGGAAGTTCTTTCCCTTTGCATCGAATATGATCACGAGTTTGGATTCTGGGTAATCTCTTTCGAGGCGTCGAATCATGTTAATCACGCCCTTGATAGCACCCGTCGGATGACCCTTTGAATTTACGAGAGGAGGCAAGGCATGATAAGCGCGAAATAAGTATGACGAACCGTCAACGAGAACCGCTGGTTTGTTTGAGTTAATTTCCATAAATCCGTGTTCAGAATGATCAATTAGTGGCATTCTATAGTAGGGTTTTTGAGGGCAACCTGAAATAACCAAAGGACGGAATCCTGCACTTTTTTCACTATTCAATCGAGATTACTCGTTATGCGCGCGCCATTTATATCTTCAGCTATTTTGTTCTCCGTAATGGTTTTTCCTCTTCAGGCCGAAGATTCGGTACCCACTGGTGCGCCAGAGATTCGTATTGAGCAGGGTGATGATGCTACTTATTATGAACATCGGGTTAATGGCGTGCTTAAAGAGATCAAAGTCGTTCCGAATATAGGGCCGTCTTATTACTTGGTGCCAGGTGATGGCGATGGTTGGATTAAAGAGGAGCGTTCAACAGTACTCGTACCAAAATGGGTGTTATTTGAATGGTAGTCGTTTAGTTGAGTCGCCGACTCGGGCACTCAAAAAGAATTATGTATTCTTAGTATGAACATTCTAATTTTAAGGCGTATCTTCTCTTTCGTAGATTACCTATTCGTGCAGTTGAACACATGTAGTCATGCACGACATTTTATGAATTAGAGGATATGACATGACCACAATTAAATCTTACCAAGAGCAAGTTCAAGATATCGTTGCTAAAGCTATCGACGCAGTTGAAAGCCAGCACAAAGCAATTGCTGAAGCATCATTTGGTTACGCTGAAAGATTGTACAAGCTAGACACGGCTAAGACTAAGCACGACGAAGTTGCCACATTGGCATATGATAAAGCGCGTGAAGCGAACCAATACGTTGGTAGTTTTGCAGGTGACCTTATCGCTAAATACGAAAAGCCTCAAACTCCTGTTAAAAAAGCAGCAACAAAAGCAAAAACTACCGCTAAGAAAGCAGCAACAACTGCCAAGAAAAGCACAGCGAAAGCAACAACTGCCGCCAAAAGCACAGCGAAAAAAGTTGCCGATAGCGCCAAAGCAGCAACAGCTTAATTTTGAATTTTAGTTTGTAGGGAGGCCGGTCAATTTAATTGATCGTGCGTTCTTTTTAACCCGCTAAGGCGGGTTTTTTTATGCCTGACGTTTATCTTTTTCTAGAGAAGAGAAGAGAAGAGAAGAGAAGAGAAGAGAAGAGAAGCCGGCGCTCAAGCTTCCATGCGCCGGCGTATTTTTTAGGTATTTACTTAGCGAGTGATTCGGACGGTAGTAAGGTGATTTCTACGCGACGATTTTGTTGTTTGCCTGACTCAGACGTGTTGTCAGCGATAGGGCGCTGCTCGCCAAAACCCACTGCTTCTAGTCTAACGGCGGCAACTTCTTTTGATGCAAGGTAGCGAGAGACTGATTCAGCGCGACGTTGCGACAATATTTGGTTGTCTGTATCGCTGCCCACGCTGTCGGTATGGCCGCCAATAAATACTAGGGTTTTGTCATACTCGGCGATAACCAACGCGACGGCGTTCATCACGTCATAAAAGCCGGCGTTAATGTCTGGGCTGTTGCTGGCAAAGGTGATATTGCCGGGCATGATTAGATTGATGTTATCGCCATCGCGCACGACACTAACACCAGAATCGCGGAGCTGTTTGCGGAGCTTCGCTTCTTGCGCGTCCATATAATAGCCAATACCTCCACCAACTGCTGCGCCACCCGCGGCTGCTGCGAGTATGCGTTGGTTGCGGCTACGGCTGTCTTCATCTTTGTTAGCAAGATAGGCTGCTACAGCGCCGACGCTCGCGCCGATACTGGCGCCAATGGCAGTATTGGTGGTTTTTTCTTCGCCGGTATAGGCATCAAAAGTAGTACAGGCACTTAGTAGGCAGCCTGCAGCGACGGCACTTAGGACTTTTAGCATTGCGAGGTCTCTTTAGTCTGGTGATTAAAAAATGATTAATAGTGGGTATGAGCGGGCATCTTACCCAATGCAAAGAGCAATGACCTTTACTGTTCTGTAAGGCGGGTTATATCAATACGAAAAGAGGCTTACAACGCTTGTTCTATCACTAGGCTTACGCGGCGATTGCTACGCCGATTTGCACTGCTGTCGTTTGGTACGATGGGCTGGGTGTCGCCATAGCTAACGGCTCGAAATCGGCTCTGATCAAAGCCTTCTGAGACGAAAAATTCTAGTACTTCCGTGGCACGGGAGGCGGCAAGGCTCCAGTTGGAGGGAAACTGCTTTGTTTTAATGGGGTTGTTATCGGTATGCCCTTCGATGACGATAATGCCTTGAGTGGGTTCAAGGATGGGTAATATTTTATCAAGTAGTGCTTCGCCTGAGCGAGTGAGGTAGGCGTCTCCCGAGTTAAACAATACGCGAGATTGAATCTCTAGTCGGGTGCGGTCTGCCTCTTGAACGAGTTGAATATGGCTTTGCATGCCATGGGTGATAATGGAGCTTTGCAGTGTGCTGAATAGCTCCGTGTCCTCTTGACTAGGTTTTGGCGCAATGAGCCGTTCAACGAATGCCTGCTCTTCCATTACGCTGACTTCACTCGTAGCTAATGCTTCTTGAATCCCTTCGCTTGGCGCATCCACTGTACCGAAACTGGCGTTGTTCATAACAAGAAGCATCAGAAAAAGCGTTGTGATTAGAACGAAAACGTCGATGTAGCTCAGCATCCAGTTATCGTCTTGCGCGACATCGCTATCGGGGTTTAGTGCTTTAAGATAAGAAGAAGGTCGCATCGCTAAGCTGCCTTATGCTGGTTTGACACCAAGTTTTGTCATCATCGATTTCTGCATCGCAACATTGGCCTCAGGCTTTTGTTGTTGGTCTTGAAGAAAGCTAGTCAAGGTATCTAGTATTGCTGACGGCGTTCGCTGCTGCGAAAGCATGGCGATCCCTTCTGCGATCATGCTGAGCCTGATGGTTGCTAAATTTCGGCGCTGTTCTAGTTTGGTAGCGATTGGTTTGAACACTAAGTTCGAGAGTAGCAATCCGTAAAATGTGGTGATTAACGCGATAGCCATATCGCCGGTCATGGACGCAATTTCGCCACCCTCAACGCCCTGCAGCATGTTGACTAAGCCAACTAGGGATCCGACCATGCCGAATGCGGGAGCAAAAGTACCCATTGAGCGGAAGATGTTAATCACTGCCGTTTCTTTTGACCGATATTGCGACACTTTCCAGTTCAGCATAGCCATTACGTCTTCATAGGGTTGGTGATCGCGAACCATTTGCAGTCCTTTTTTAATGAAGGGCTCGTCCAGTTTCTCGATTTGTGCATCAATTTGTTGGTATTGGTTGCGAAACCAAAGTTTGCTGAAGCCAACGACTTGCTGTATATCCTGCTCAAGATTTAGGCTCATTGGCTCGGTGAGTACTTTTGCTTGTTTGAAGGCGGCAATGGCATCTTTAATTGGGAAGCTGACGAATATGGCGGTAAAAGTGCCGCCTATCACAATGATTAAACCAGGAAGGTTAATGAATGCAGCAGGGTTGTCAGCGGTAACGCCGATAGCCAGTGCAAGAAAGCTCAAAGCGATAATAACGCCAGCGTATTGGTAGAGTTTCATAATCAAATGCCCGATCAAAACTGATTCGAAATAGATATACATCTCAAAAGCAAAAAACGAGCCGACACAGGGCAAGTGCTTGAAGCGCTTTATTTTATGGGGCTCTAGGGGCTTAGGTTAATACTTGATGGGCCAGTGCGTGGCAGGAAAGAGGAGGCCGTTTGCCGCTTCTTATTATTCGTTGTGGCTCGACTGAAGGTAGTGATTAAGAGCGTCTAGGCGTTCTGGCGTGCCGACATCCACCCACATTTCATTCATCACCGTGCCGAGTATCTTGCCGGCTTGGATGTCTTTTTTAAGTAGCGGAGCTAAGGGCATTAATCCCTCATCTAGATCACTAAAAAAACGGGCTTTGAATAGCGCTAAGCCTGCATAGGTATAGCGGTTTGAGGCGCTTGGGTCAGACAATGATAGGGGGCCTCCATCAGACTCAAGGCTGAAGTCGCCGTCGGGATGTTGCTTAGGGTTTTCGATCATGGCGAGGCACGCTGTTTGCTTTGGGCAAAATTCACGTTGTGCCGCCACCCAATTATCTAACTTAAACTCACAATAGATATCGCCATTGATGACCAGAAATATATCATCTGGGGTGTCGCAAAGCAGAGGCAATGCTTTGTTAATCCCGCCCGCGGTTTCGAGTAGCTCTGTTTCGCGGCTGTAATGTAAAGACAAGCCCCATTTACATCCATCTCCCAAAGCTTCAGGCATCTTATCTGCACACCAGTGCGTATTGATCACGACGTCTTTGAATCCAGCGTTGGCTAGCGCTTCGAGGTGATATTCAATCAACATTTTTTTGCCGGCACGTACTAAAGGTTTTGGCAGGTTGTTTGTCAGTGGTCGCATGCGCTTGCCTAAACCGGCGCCCAGAATCATTGCTTTCATCGCTATGCTGCCGGGCTGTTTAGTGAGTCGAGCTCGGGAATGATTCGCTTATTGAGCCACAAGCAAAAGTCTTGTGTATCGGGGTAGCGAGCGCTCACTCTAGCGAGATAAGAGACGGTGCGGGGAATGTCATTGAGGTAGTTATGCTTGCCGTCTCTTAAGGATAGGCGAGCGAAAATACCTGCTGCTTTTAAGTGACGTTGAAGCCCCATTAAGTCGAACCAGTATTGAAACTGGGCAAAGTCGCATGACAACAAACCTTGGTCGAGTGCGCGGTGATAGTAGTGCAGACACCATCTCTGGACGTGCTCGTCTGGCCAAACGATATAGCAATCGCGAAGTAACGAGACGAGGTCATAGGTGATAGGACCTTTCACTGCGTCTTGAAAGTCGAGGATGCCGAGGCTGTCGTCTTCACAAATCATTAAGTTGCGAGAGTGATAATCTCTATGAACGCTCAATTGCGGTTGGCCCAGAGCGCTATCGATTAGCAGTGAGAAGGTTTCTTCAATGAGGTTTAACTCCACAGGGTCTAGGGTTAAGCCAAGCTTTTTTGTGACTAGCCAGTCGGGGAATAAACGCATTTCTCGTTCAAGCAAGCTTTTGTCATAGTTTGGTAGCGCGCTGTTGTCGGTATGTTGAATTTTCAGCAGTGCTGCGCATGCTTGTGAATAGTAGTGATTGCCTGCATCTAAATTTGGCTGCTCGGGTGCTAATGTGTTTAGCAGTACTGAGTCACCGAAGTCTTCTAACAGCAAAAAACCTTGAGATAAATCATGCGTGATGATCTCCGGTACTTGGACGCCTTGTTTTTTCCATGTTTGTGCGATGCTAACAAAGCTATCAGATGACTCCTTGTCAGGCGGAGCGTCCATTGCAATAAGCGTTGGGGTGCGATTACTGACGCGAAAGTATCGTCTAAAGCTCGCGTCACCAGAGACGGCCTCTAGCGTGACGGAATCCATTGCGCATTGCTTTGCGCTCCATGATGACAAGGCGCTGAGCCGAGGGTCCATAGGTATGTCTCTAATGATCGTTGTGGCTTGAATTGGCAGGTCATCCTAATCAAAAAGTTAAATGACATCAAAGAACGCACCGTTTATTATCAGCACCTATTGTTTCCACATCTTTATAGACTAATTATTTGCGTAATTCATCGGGGTTTAGGCATGCGTGACTTGTCGCGGCGAGCAGGCTTTATTGCACTGAGCCTGGTAAGCCTTGGCGCTGCTGCTGAGCGTGTTGATAAGAGTCCTGCATCGCTTCGTCCTGCAAGCTGTTATACCAGTGTCGAAGCGCGAACCTCTGATGCTGACGACTTCTTTGTGGCCGGTGAAGCTGGCGCAGGTCGTGGTGAAACGATGGTGTCAATTGAAGCGGACTCGGCCGTCTACTCTCAGGATGGACAATTACAGCTTGATGGCGATGTATTAATTGAGCAGCCAGGCTATCGTGCACAGAGCGAAACGGCGACGGTTGATCAAGCGAGCGGGCAGGCGCAATTAAGTGGTGACATTCGTATTGACTCACCTAACATGCAAATTCAAGGTGCGAACGCTCGTGTCAATATGTCGGAGAATGAAGCGACAGTAGAGCAAGCGAAGTTTCTCAATCCTCAAACTCGACTACGTGGTGAAGCGGCGATTATTCGTCAGCAGGATGAAGACCTCGTGGTGTTGGAGGACGGTATGTTTACGACCTGCGCTGAAGAGGATAATGCGTGGTCTTTTCGAGCGTCTGAAATCATCTTGGGTCAGGAGCGCGGTTATGGAGAAGCGTACCATTCTCGCTTTGAAGTGCTTGATGTTCCGGTTCTTTACATTCCTTATTTCAGGTTTCCGATCGACAATCGGCGTAAATCAGGATTCTTGTATCCTACGATAGGATCCTCTAATACGGGCGAGGGAGTGTTTTTCTCGACACCTTATTATCTGAACCTTGCGCCTGAATTTGATGCCACGATTACTCCTAGTTATATCGGCGGACGCGGAGTGCACTCTGAAGTCGAGCTGAGGCATATGACTTGGTTTAGTCAGACCGAGCTGGGTTTTGGATACCTTGAGCGGGATGATAGTTTTCAGCAAGAGCGCCAAAGTTTGGGTTATCACGATGAGACGGGAGAGCGTTGGGGGGTCAGCTTCGAGCAGGATTACGACTTTTCAAGTCAGCAAGTAAGCCTTTATGGACGAGTCGACTTTAGTGAAGTTAGTGATAACGATTATCTAGATGATCTCAATCAGGGCTTACGCATTGAGAATATTGATTATTTGGATCGTCGCGCTAATTTTTTCTTCACGCGCTCAAATTGGCAGTTAGAGATACTGGCTCAAGAGTACAAAAACCTCGATGAAGATTTAGCTCGCTCAGACGAAGCATTTTTACGATTGCCAGAGATTAATTATCAGGCTTTCTTTTACCACGAAGATTTAGAGTTAGATTGGCAGACTCAATATGTATATTTCTATCGAGACCCGAATCAGTTAGCCGCGACAGACCGAGCACATGGCTCGCGTCTGCGGCATGTGCCAAAAGTGTCACTACCGTGGGAAAAAAGTTGGGGCTATTTCAAACCAAGTGTTTCCGTTGACCACACTGATTACGCTTTGAACGATTACACGCCAACGGACAACCATATTTCTCGCAGTGTGGCCATTTATGAGCTTGACGCAGGGCTTTATTTTGATCGAGAAAGCCGCCTGTTTGGTAATCAGTACCTGCACTCTCTAGAGCCCCGAGTTTACTATGTTCGTAGCGGCTATAAAGACCAAAGCGACATTCCAAATTTTGATACGTCGCTGCCAAGCTTCAGTTATCAGCGGCTTTATCAAGCGAGTCGCTTTAGCGGAGCGGACCGGGTAGCGGATAACAATCGCGTGACCTTAGGGTTTACGAGCCGCTGGACGGACTGGTCGACAGGGATAGACCGGCTTGTGCTCAGTGCGGGACGCGTGTTCAATTTTGATCGATTAAGAGTGGATGCTGACGGCTTAGGTGCGTCTGACGAAAAAGAATCATTTTGGCTTAGTGAAGTATTATATCGTCCGCTGCCTGAATTGGAGTTAAGCTTTGCAGGTGCGTGGGATGCTCGAAACAATACCACACGAGAAAGCGTTTCCAAGTTGGCGTATCGCCACCGTGAAGGTGGTGGCGTATTGAATCTAAGTCATCGCTATCGAGATGATGGTCTAGAGCAAACTGACGTTTCCGCTATTTTGCCTATGAATGCTTCGGTTAGTTTACTGGCGCGTTGGCGTTACGACCTTGATGCTGAGCGCACGATTGGTTCACTGTCAGGGCTTGAGTACAACAGTTGTTGTTGGCGAGTTCAGGTGCTTGTTCAGCAATACCTGACAGATGAATCGACAATAGATAATGGCATTCTATTTCGCTTCCAGTTAGTCGGTTTGGGTGGTCTTGGTGCGGATCAAGAGAGTTTAGATGAGCACATTCCGGGCTATAAGGCTCGCGAAGAATATTTTCAATAAGGATTGGTGACTACGTTGTTTGTTTCAAAAATGGTCCGTTGGGGCTTATTCCTATTAGTGCTGTGTGGGTCTATATCGGTTCAGGCGCAAAAAAGTGTGTTGTTGGATAAGGTTGTTGCTGTCGTCGATGACGACATTATTATGAAGTCTGAACTGGACAATCGAACGCGCGCGATCGGTCGTCGCCTGCAGCAGCAGGGTACCTCAGCGCCGCCAACTGAAGTGTTGGAACTGCGTGTTTTAAATCAGCTCGTCTTAGAGAGCATTCAATTACAGAGGGCGGAAATCACAGGTATTCGAATCGCCGATGACCTGCTCAACAAGACGATTGCCAATATTGCGAGCAGTAATAATATGACCTTGGAGCAATTTGAGGCACAACTGGCACTAGAAGGTGAGACTTACGCAGGCGCGCGTGAGCAAATACGTCGCGAGATGCTGGTGACTCGATTGCAGCAGAGCGCAGTCGATCGTCGTGTTCGGGTCACTGAGTTGGAGGTTGAGAATTTTTTAGCGTCTAAGGAGGGCAGAACTCAAAGCGGAGCCGAATATTTGTTAGGGCATATTCTTATAGCGCTTCCGGAGTCCGCATCTGAGGATGAAGTCGCTAACGTTACTGCCCGCGCGGAAGGCGTTCTAGCGCAGTTACAAGGCGGGGCTGAATTTCGCAAGGTAGCCGTAGCGGAGTCTGATGGGCGCCAAGCGCTGGAAGGTGGCGTTATTGGTTGGAGAAAAGAGAACGAGCTGCCGACTATTGCCGCCGATATTCTCCCGACACTGGCCGTTGGAGAGCCGTCTAGATTATTACGAACGGGTAGTGGTTTTCATATTATTACGCCCCTAGAAAAGCGCGGAGGCACGCAGAAAATTGTGGATCAGTATCGTGTACGCCATATATTGATCGCGCCAAGTGAAATTAGAACTGATGAACAAGCAAAGGAGATCAGTGAAAAACTCTATGAGCGCTTGTTGAATGATGAAGATTTTGCGACTTTGGCGAAAGCTAATTCAGACGACCCTGTGTCTGCGATTGATGGCGGAGACCTAGATTGGGTGAACACTGGGCAAATGGTACCGCAATTCGAAGAGGTGATGCTGGTCAGCCCTGTGGGTGAGATCACTCAACCGTTTAAGTCTGATTTTGGCTGGCATATCTTGCAGGTGACAGACGTACGTAAGCAAGACGTGGGTGCTAAGTTACAAGAAAATCAGGCGCGGCAGGTTATTCGGCGTCGAAAGTATGAAGAAGAGCTCCTCGATTGGCTGCAAGAGATTAAGAGTGAATCGTTTATTGAGGTAAAAGAAGAGCGCTTTGCCGAGCTAGAGAATAAATGAGCCTTGATGCGCCGCTTGCTTTAACCCCTGGAGAACCTTCGGGTATTGGGCCAGATATCGTCATTCAAATGGCGCAGCAAGGTTTGGATATCCCGGTTGTTGTTGTCGCAAATGCTGAGTTACTGTCACAGCGAGCGTCCCAACTAGGGCTGCCGCTAACTCTAAAGCGATGGCAAGGCGAGGTGTTTGATGCGAGCGCAGCGTCTGAGTTGTGGTTCTTGGATGTTGCTTTACCGGAAAGTGTGATCGCCGGTCAGCTTAACCAAGGCAATGCTCAGTACGTTCTTGACTGTTTGGATGTTGCTATTGAGGGGGCCAGCGCGGGTCGTTTTTCAGGACTTGTTACCGGACCCGTTCATAAAGGGGTGGTGAACGAAGCCGGGATCACGTTCAGCGGACATACCGAATACTTACAAGAAAAATGTGGTGTTGAGCGCGTTGTGATGATGCTAGCTAGTCCTGCAATGCGAGTTGCTTTAGTAACTACTCACTTACCTCTTAAGGACGTTTCAGCAGCAATTAGCAAAGATAGGCTTAAGCAGGTACTGGATATACTGATCAAAGACTTAAAGCAAAAGTTTGCGTGCCCAGCGCCGCGAATTTTGGTGGCGGGGCTTAATCCGCATGCGGGTGAAGGCGGGCACATGGGTCGAGAAGAAATAGAGGTGATCGAGCCAGTATTAGAGGCTTATCGTCAACAAGGTCGTGTTGACTTGCAGGGGCCGTTACCCGCGGATACCTTGTTTACGCCTAAGTTTTTAGACGAAGCCGATGCAGTGCTTGCGATGTACCATGACCAAGGATTGCCTGTACTTAAATATCAGAGCTTTGGCGAGGCGGTTAATATTACCTTGGGATTGCCTATTGTTCGTACCTCGGTTGATCATGGCACCGCGCTGGATTTGGCGGCAACGGGCAAAGCCGATAGCGGCAGTTTACAATGTGCGGTAGCGATGGCTGCCGAAATGGCTCTGACACTTCGTCAGCGTTAATTGATAGTTTTAGGTTGGCTCGAGATATAGCGCTTCAAGCACCCGCGAGAAGTGAGTCTATCGGGTTCAAGCCAAATAGAGAGTAACTATGGCAAAAGGATCAAAACAAGCAGGGCACCAGGCACGAAAACGCTTTGGTCAGAACTTTCTGGAAGATGACGTCGTTATTAGTCAGATTGTAAGCGGGATTAATCCGCGTCCCGGAGATCGAATGGTCGAAATCGGTCCAGGCCTTGGCGCATTAACTGAGCAGTTGCTCGACATGCTAGACGGGTCTTTGGAGGTGGTTGAGCTAGATCGTGATTTGATTCCTATCCTTAGGACCAAATTTTTTAACTTTCCCGGCTTTAATATCCATGAGGCTGATGCACTTAAGTTTGATTTTAATACACTGTGTACCGCCGACAACCCGCTGAGAGTTGTGGGGAACCTTCCTTACAACATATCGACGCCACTAATTTTTCATTTGTTGCAGAACATACACTTTTTGAAAGATATGCACTTTATGTTGCAAAAAGAAGTGGTAGAGAGAATGGCAGCACAACCAGGCGACTCTAGCTATGGCCGACTAGGAATAATGTGTCAGTACTACTGCCGTGTTCAGCCGCTGTTTGTGGTTGGTCCAGAAGCGTTTTCACCGCAGCCTAAAGTTGAGTCGGCAATTGTTCGTTTGGTGCCGCATGAGACCTTGCCTTATCCCGCAGACTCATTGGAACGTTTACAGCATGTGGTGCGGCAAGTATTTACGAAACGCCGGAAGACGCTGCGTAATGCTGTTGCGGGAATTGTACCTAGTGAGGCTCTTGACGAGCTAGGTATCGATGCCGGTTTACGCCCTGAAAACCTGTCTCTAAAACAGTACGTTCAGTTGAGTAATTGGAAAGAAGGCGCTAACTAGCGCCCCATTAAGCTTGCCATATTGCTGATATCACTCTGACTGTCGAGCAAGCCCTCAAACGCTGCATTAGCGTCTTCTTCGCTTAGATTGAACTGTGTTAGCAGGTTTGAACTTATCTCTGTGTGAACGCCGGGTGTGACATTGTATTTCGTTAGTAGTTGTTCGGTTAGGCACAGCAGATTGGCGAATTCCTTACTTTCACCATCATAGTTTTTGTCCTTTTGATGGCGCAACGCGGCGATCACGGGTTCTGGCATATTCCACACGGCCATCAACTGGCTACCAATCTGTTCTTTGGTGATCCCCAATAAGAAGTGCTCAATCACGGAAGAATCCAAGTGCGGATTTGCTTCGATATAACGGCATATCAGTGAAAAATGAGGCGGGAATACATGTGCCAAAACTAGGTAGCCAAAGTTGTGAAGTAAGCCTGATAGATACGAAAGTCCGAAACTAGGCCGGTAGGCCGGTTCTATTTTACTGATTAGGCTAGTGGTGCCAAGGGCGGTCCACATAGCTTGGTGCCAATACGGGGTGTAGCCTTCGGGTTCGTCGCTGGGTAAGTTCAGGGTCCGGCCGAGAGATAAACCCATTGATAGGTTCATAACCATGTCAAAACCAAGTACACGGATAATGGCGTCGTGTACTGACCTGACAGTGCCGGGCGCATTATAAAATGAACTAGAGGCCCAGCTAACGACCTGTGCTGAAAGGCTTGGGTCTCGCTCAATAATATTGGCAAGCTCTTCACCGCTCGCGTCAGGATTAGACCGCAGGGTAATAATATCATGCGCACTTTGCGGTAATGGTGGAATTTCTAGCGTGTCTTCCAGTCGTTTTTTGATGCGTAGTGAGGTGAATTTCTCAATGGCTTGATTGATCTGGGTAATATCATTGGCCGGGCTTCCCTGATTATAAGGGATACTAGACAGCGGTACGGTAAACGATTCGGTTTGAGCCTTAGCAATAGACCTCTCGAAAAAGGCCTTGCTGAGTTTGACGAGTTTATCGTTTTCGCCGGCATCAACATATATATCGGTTAGTGCTGCAACGCGCTCATCAACTATTGCAGGGAGACCGGTAATATCAGCAATAGCGGGCAGTTCCGTTAAGCTATGTTGTGCCATTAAACTGTTGAGATCATTGCTCGGCAGAGCGACCAGTGATCGTCCAAGTGTTTTGTTTAGCAGGTCTACGTCGAGCATGCAGTCGGCGGGAAAGATGACTTGTAGGCGACCTAGCGTGTCGTTCATCAGGACCATTTTGACAATGTGCTCAGGAGCGATACAAGTACGATCGACTATTTCAGGGTCTGGGAGTGTATCCACGCTATCTTCCTGGCTGCTTTGATAGTGCTCAAATACTTTGCGTATGGCCGCTGGAATCATAATTTTTAACTCTCTGTACTGCATGAATCTCAATGCGCGCAATAAGTTTGTCGGGGGTTAGTTTGACATGTTGTCGCGCTATACGGGGTTTGAGGTATTTATTACCTAGCGTATGGCTTCTGTTTATCGAGTTTTACGATTGGATAGATGGATCTCGAGCCGCGAATCGCTTTCAACGTTGGATGGCGGGTCTAACAAACCATAACAGAGCTTGGCTTAACCTAATTTCAGTGTAGATCAATTTTTGGAGGGCGGTGCAAGATTTAGCTCAGCTTTAGACTTCTGCATATTTTTGGCTTTGTCCTACCCAGCGCTGAATGATCGCTTCGGGCTGAGAAATGAGCGGTGCGATCTGTTTGACTGTTTCGAGCCAGCCTTGATCTCGTTGCAGGTCGGCGATTTTAAAATCAATCAGGCCAGTTTGCTTGGTACCAAGTACCTCGCCAGGGCCGCGCAGTTCGAGGTCTTTCTCTGCGATAATAAAGCCATCACTACTTTCTCTCATCACTTTTAAGCGTTCTTTGCCGTTTTCAGAAAGGGGCGGATGGTACATTAGTGCACAATAGCTTTTTTTATTGCCTCTGCCGACCCGTCCTCTTAGTTGGTGAAGTTGGGCAAGACCCAGTCGCTCGGGATTTTCGATAACAATCAAGCTGGCATCTGGTACATCGACACCGACTTCGATAACTGTTGTCGCCACGAGAACGTCGATGCGTCCTGCGGAGAACGCCTCCATCACGAGGCTTTTGTCTTGCGCTTTCATTCTTCCATGCACTAGTGCCACGGTTAAGCCCAGCAGGGATTCACTTAACCATGTGGCGGTATCCTCGGCGGCTTGGCATTGTAAGGTCTCGGATTCTTCAATTAAGGTGCAAACCCAGTACGCTTGGTCGCCGGATTCGCAAACAGAGCGGACTTTGGCGACCATTTCTTCTCGTCTAGCGTCAGAAAGCGCGAATGTTTCGATAGCTTGTCTGCCGGGTGGAAGCTCGTCAATGACTGAGGTGTCAAGGTCGGCATAGGCGCTCATCGCGAGTGTTCTAGGGATCGGTGTAGCCGTCATGATTAGTTGGTGAGGAACAATGCCAGCGTTGAGCCCTTTGTCTTTTAGTGACAGGCGTTGGTGGACACCGAAGCGATGTTGCTCGTCGATTATCGCTAGTGCAAGGCGATGATAGTGCACGTCTTGCTGAAATAGAGCGTGGGTGCCAATGATGATATCGACGTCGCCATTCAAAATCGATGCAAGCACTTGTTGTCGTTTTTTTCCCTTTGTTTTTCCGCTTAGCCAAGCAAGTCGGAGAGGGGTATCGGCAAACCAACGTTTAAAGTTTTGCGCATGCTGTTCAGCAAGGATTTCGGTTGGCGCCATTAATGCGACTTGACCGCCCGCGGTGCTTGCTTGCAAGGCGCATAATGCGGCAAGAACAGTTTTGCCTGAACCGACGTCACCCTGAACGAGTCTAAGCATGGGAATAGGTTGGCTCAGGTCGGTTTGTATCTCTTGTTGAACGCGCTGCTGTGCCGAAGTGAGTGAAAATGGCAGGCTACCCAAGAACTGGTCGATTGCTTGGGTTGATGCGAGGTTGAGAGGGCATGCCAATGCAGCTTGGGAGCGCATACTTGTTCGCAGTTTCATCAGGCTTAGGTGGTGAGCTAATAACTCTTCAAGGATGAGCCTTTGCTGACAGGGATGACTTCCATTTAAAAGCGCCTCTTGATCGGCATCTGTGGGTGGCGAATGCAGATAGTGCAGTGCTTTTTTAAGCTCGGGCAACTGGAACTCATTACGGACGGAAGCAGGTAGTAAATCGGGAACTTCTGAACGATCGAGCCATTTGACTGCTAGCTGGGTGAGAGTTCGCAGTCGCCCTTGTTGTATACCTTCTGTTAGTGGGTATAGCGGCGTCAGTCGGTCGGGGATTTCATGAGGCTCATCCGGATTAACGACTTTGTACTCGGGGTGGTAGAACTCAAGCCCCGTTTTGCCTAGTCGCGCTTCGCCATAGCAACGAATTAGCGCGCCGGTTCCGAGCAAGCGGGTTTGAGCGGCAGAAAAGTGGTAGAAGCGAAGTGTGACGCGTGAATGCCCGCCTTCAACGATTACTTCAAGGCTTCGTCGGCGCCCATATACGACCCGATGACTGACCACTTCGGCTTCGAATAGGCCATGCATACCGGCTCGAAAATGTTGTAGTGGGATAAACTTGGTACGGTCTTCATATCGAAACGGGAGGTGGAATAGTAGGTCTTGGAGATTGTAAATGTCGAGTTTTGAGAGAGTCTCGGCTAGCTTATTGCCCACTCCTTTAAGTTGCGTTAGCGGGATCTGATCGAGTGTGCTCATGAGTGACTCAAGTCCGTTGAGTAGCGTTCGACAATACTTTACATGACAGGGCGCTTTGCTTTAATACGTCAATTGCTTTTGGTCGCGGGAATGTTACGCGCCAAGCCAGCGCAACGGTGCGAAACGGGACTGGGTTTGTAAAGTGCCTGACCTCAATATCGTCGTTTACATGCCGCTTGCTCAGCACGGCAGACATCGGTAAAACGCTAATACCGAGGCCTGAGGCAACCATGTGCCTGATGGTTTCTAGTGAGCTGCCTTCCGTTATAAATTGCGCTTGCTCAGGCTTTGCCTTTTCTTTGATGCGCATTAGGTCTTTGAGTGTAGGGTTTGTATCGAGTACTTGATCCCGAAAGCAGTGACCTGGCCCGAGCATGAGTAAATTGTCGTTGGCTAGCATGCTGCTATCGATCTGTTTTTGGTCGCATAGTGTATGGCCTTTCGGCAGAATCACGACAAACGGTTCGTCGTATATCGGTAACGTAACAATGTCTGGCTCTTCAAATGGCAGGGCGACAAGAATGGCGTCTAACTCGCACTCTTTCAGCTTTCTTTTGAGTGTGGCGGTATAGTTCTCTTCAATGTAGAGAGGCATTGCTGGCACTGCGCGCTTTAGCTCAGGTAGCAAATGTGGAAATAAATACGGGCCAATGGTGTAGATGGCGCCAAGTCTTAATGGAGACGTTAGTTCTTGTTTTCCTTCTTGAGCGAGATCTTTAAATATATTGGCCTCGGCTAGTACCTTTTGAGCTTGATAGACTAGCTTCTGTCCCATATCCGTTACGGAAATATTACCTTTATGGCGTTCAAAAAGCGGCACGCCTAGTTCATCTTCAAGCTTTTTGACGGCCACACTTAGGGTTGGCTGGCTAACATGACAGCGTTCCGCGGCTCGGCCAAAATGTTTTTCATCGGCTAGCATTACAATGTATCGGAGTTCAGTGAGTGTCATGGTTAGCCATTTAGTTTAGTAATCAGAAAAACAAAATCATTAGTGTATGATTATCGTTTGAATCTTACGGTTAAGGGAAACAAAGCGCAATGCGTGGACTGCGTATCATCGTTTTTGGTTATGGGAAGCTTGGCTCTCGTGTGGCGCAAAGCTTGTCGTTGCATAATGAAGTTTGGGTATATAGCCGCTCGACTAAACCAGCTTATCAAGGGATTCGATTCATTAAAGGGGATGTAGCGGATGCGCCTTTTATTGAGGAGAGCCTTCCAAATAAACTGGATGTTGTTTTGTATTGTTTGAGTCCGTCGGAACGTTCAGAAAGTGCTTATCGTTCGGTTTATGTAGAGGGGCTCGAAAATGTTTTGTCTTCGCTTCAGCGTTGTGCGAGCAAAGCGCATTGTATTTTCGTATCGAGTACGAGTGTTTATCATCAAGATGATTCATCGAGGGTAGACGAAGACAGTAGTACATGTCCTGAAGGTTACTCTGGACGCTGTATGCTCGAAGCTGAAACTGTGCTTAGACATGCTTCGGTGCTGGGCACGAGTGTTCGCTTCAGTGGGATATATGGTGGTACGCGCTCACGCCTTATTGAGCGTGTTCGGCAGGGTGGCGCTTTAAAAGCTGAGGCCGTCCGCTTAACGAACCGTATTCATGAGGATGATTGTGTGGGGTTCTTAATGCATCTGCTAAAGCGAATAGCGCGGGGGCAGATGGTTGCTGATTGCTATATTGCGACGGACGATTGTCCGGTTGATTTGAATGAGGTCATTGATTTTATCGCGAGTGAATACGGCGTTAAAGCCCCTGCTTTTGGTGCTGCGCAAGCGCGGCGCGCAGGCAACAAGCGATGCAATAATCAGAGAATGAAAGACAGTGGATACCTATTAAGCTATCCGAGCTATCGTGAAGGTTACCGCCGGGTTAATTAATTTGCGGAGAAATGCGGCTTAGTTGAGGACGAGGATCGCATCCATTTCCACTTCGGAAGCCTTCGGTAGCGAAGCGACGCCAACCGCTGCACGCGCAGGGTATGGGGTTTTAAAATAAGTCGCCATGATTTCATTGACCGTCGCGAAGTTTCCTAAGTCGGTTAAGTAAATGTTGAGCTTGACGATGTCTTGTAGTGTGCCACTTGCCGCCTCACAAACGGCACTCAAATTATCAAATACCTGTTCTATTTGTTTGTTGATCGGGCCTGAAACGAGCTCCATTGATGCAGGATCTAGCGGTATTTGGCCTGAGACGTAGACCGTGTCACCGGCTTTCACTGCCTGAGAATAGGTGCCGATCGCAGCAGGCGCATTTGGAGTTTGAATAATGGACTTGTTGCTCATGGCCTAGGCTCCGTTTTTGGGGTGGGTATCCACCACTCGATTGAGACGAATGACGGCTTTCAGTGATCTAATTCGCTTAATGACTCTTGCCAAATGGCGACGGCCTTGTATGTGAATAACGACATTCACCACGCTCATTCTTGCATTTTGTTCTTCGACGCCAATGCGTTCAATATTTGCTTCTGCGCGGGTTATTGCAGAGGCTAGTTCCGCAATGATGCCTCTTTGGCGCTCTAGCTCTACTCTGAGTTCTACGACAAACTCATCGGTGATGTCTTTCACCCAAGATAAATGTATTTTTGCTCTGTTTTGTAGTTTATCCATGGCTTTTCTACAGCCTTCGGAGTGGATCACTAGTCCGGATGGCCCCGTAGCAATGCCGATAATCGGGTCCCCTGGAATCGGATGGCAGCACTTAGCGAAGGATAGATTTAAACCTTCGGTGCCCTTGATCATTAGATGTTGCTTATCGTCGCTAGTTGCTTGCTCTGCATCTATCTCCATTCCGCTATTCGCAATGAGCTGACGCGCAATAATATAGGGCATGCGATTGCCTAAGCCGACATTGATAAACAGCTCATCAAGAGAGTCTGCTTGGTTATGCTCAAGCACTTTTGCAAGGTGTTCTTCACCAATGTCTTTCCACGACTTTTTAATGCTAGAGAGCGACTTTTCAATGAGTGCTTTTCCGAGGTCTAGGCTTTCGGCTTCGCTGCGTTGTTTTAGGTAGTGACGGATGCTGCTTTTGGCTTTCGCGGACACGGCAATATTGAGCCATGCTCGGCTTGGCTTGGCACCAGGGGCGGTTATTACTTCGACTGTTTGCCCACTTTGCAGAGGCTCGCTTAGTGACGCGAGTTTCTTGTTGATACGGCAAGCCACGCAGGCATTTCCAATGTCTGTGTGGATGCTATACGCGAAGTCTATCGGTGTTGCGCCGGCAGGTAGTTCTAGAATGTCTCCTTTTGGCGTGAAGACATAGATTTCATCGGGGAAGAGTTCAATTTTAACATGCTCGATAAACTCCATTGAGTCGTCGGCATGGTCACGTATTTGTTTGAGACTGCTAAGCCAGCGGTCAATTCGAGCTTGATTGGCAAGCGTCATACTGGAGTCATCTTTATATTGCCAGTGAGCGGCAATGCCGTAGTTCGCAAAGTCTTCCATGTCGTCTGTGCGTATTTGGATTTCGATATTGACGTGTTTTCCGAAAAGCGTGGTATGCAGCGATTGATAGCCGTTTACTTTTGGCACAGCGATATAGTCTTTAAAGCGAAAAGGCAGTGGTTTGTATGCGCTGTGCACGGCACCTAGCGCGCGATAGCAATCTTCTTCATTTTTAGTGATGACTCGAAAAGCATAAACATCCATGATTTCGTGGAAGGACTTATGTTTGTATTTCATCTTGTTGTAAATACTAAATAAGTGCTTTTCGCGGCCAATAATATGGCCTTCGAGGTTGCGCTGCTCCAGACATTTTTCAAGACTATGCTGGATGTCTTCGATGATCTCGTTATGATTGCCGCGCAGCTTTTTGACGGCTTTTCGGATGTACTTCGAACGCATCGGATAAAGGGCAGCAAACCCGAGATCTTCGAGCTCTATGCGAATGCTATTGATACCCAGCCGGTTAGCGATTGGGGCATAAATGTCTAACGTTTCGGTGGCGATACGGCGGCGTTTTTCATGGTGCAAAGGTCCAAGCGTGCGCATGTTGTGCAGGCGGTCAGCGAGCTTAACCAAAATGACCCGAATGTCTTTGGCCATCGCTAAGGTCATTTTTTGAAAGTTGTGCGCTTGTGCTTCAGCTTTGGATTTAAACTCTATTTGCGTTAATTTGCTGACGCCGTCTACTAGCTCCGCAACAGATTCGCCAAAATCTGCAGCGAGGTCTTCTTTTGAAACATCGGTGTCCTCGATAACATCATGCAGTAGAGCGGCCATCAGCGTTTGATGGTCCATTTGCAGGTCGGCCAATATTCGTGCGACCGCAACAGGGTGAATGATATAGGGGTCGCCGCTGCGTCTGAACTGACCTTCATGAGCGGTTTTCGCGCTTTCGTAGGCTTGCCGTACCAAAGCAACTTTGTCGGGCTCTAGGTACTGGTCAATTCGGTCAATCAAGGCATCTATAGAGGGCACGATAATCCTGTAAACTTACTCGATAGCGAGCGTATAAGTGTCCTGATGTGATTCAGGTCTGAGTAAGACAGTGTATTGAAGCGGCACTCAATTTTTCAAGCGCTTTTTTATCTGAAGTGGGTTTTGCTTGGCTATTAAGGAGTTAAAAAAGAAAAAGCCTCGTTATCGTGCGATAAAGCGAGGCTTTTTACTTGTTTTTTTCGAACGCGAGACTTTAGTCGTTAGCGCGAAGATCAACATTGGTTGCATTGATAAGGCCTTCGGCAATTTCGCGCAGAGCGACAACTGTCACCTTATCGTTTTTCCACTCAACCATAGGCTCTTGGGCCGTGTTTGCAAGCTGACGGGCACGCTTGGTTGCTACCATCACAAGTTCAAAGCGATTGTCTACATTGTCTAGGCAGTCTTCAACGGTAACTCTAGCCATTCGTTCTTAACCTCGTTGTTCATGATGCGGTCGGGCCTACCTGGTCCGATAAGACCGCGCAGTGTACGCAAGATTTTGTCTTAAGACAATACATGACTCAAGACAATAGCCCAGACAGAAGTGCTCTTTGGCTATTCGCTTGGCGTGTTTGCCTTAGACGTTGGCAAACAAAGACTGATGCAAGCTCGCTGAGCGCCTCTTCGAAACTGTCATTAATCACTAAATAGTCATACTCGGGGTAGTGGCTACTTTCAGAGCGCGCTTCGGCCATTCTGTCGTCGATCACGGTCTCGCTGTCTTGGCCACGGTTTGAAAGTCTCTCTCTCAGCGCTTCTCGCGAAGGCGGAAGAATAAATATGCTAATCACATCCGGGTGGCGCCGTCGGACTTGCTGGGCACCCTGCCAGTCAATCTCCAAAATGATATCGATGCCTTGCCTAAGCTGCTCGTCAACCCACTTCTGAGAGGTGCCATAGTAGTTAGAGAAAACCTTGGCGTGCTCTAAAAAGTCGCCGTCATCGATGAGCTTTTCAAACTCACTTACGGATACGAAATTATAATTAGTGCCGTCGATCTCTCCCGGTCGTGGGTTTCTCGTGGTATGTGAGACCGAGACGGAGATATTGGGGTCTTGTTGCAAGAGCTTACTGACTAGACTGGTTTTACCTGCTCCTGACGGAGCGGAAACGACATAAAGCTGCCCCGTTTTCGTGCTTACGCTCATTTGAGTATCCTCATTCAATGTTCTGAACCTGTTCTCGCATTTGCTCGATGAGCACCTTAAGGTCAACCGCGGCTTTCGTTGTGTCTGTCACAATTGATTTTGAAGACAGCGTATTGGCCTCGCGATTCAGCTCTTGCATTAAAAAGTCTAAACGGCGGCCGACCGGTTCATCTTTTTTAAGAACTTGGCTGACCTCAACAACATGCGCATCTAAGCGGTCTAGCTCTTCGGCGACATCAGTTTTTTGCGCGAGCATTATCATTTCTTGTTCGAGTCGTGCTCCATCAAGCTCGATGCGGGCCTCTTCAAAGCGAGCTCTTATGTTTTCGTTTTGGCGTTTTAATATGTCTGGGAGCATTGTTCGTACGCTTGATACGATCTCTGAGAGGCTTTTTAGTCTGGCGTCGAACAGTGGTGCAAGCTGTTGCCCTTCGCGAACTCGATTTTGATTGAGTGTTTCAAGTGCTTGCTCGAAACTAGCTGTGCACGAGGCAAGGAGTTGTTTCTTGTCATTTTTTTCTTGTTCGATAACGCCCGGCCAGTTGAGAACAGAGAACAGGTCAACCGGTGCTGTTTTAGAAAATACGCTATCGACCTTTTCTGATGCAGCATAAAGAGCATTTAACGCAACATCGTTGATGTGAATGCTGGCATCGGCGACGCCGCTGGCTTGCCATTTTAGCGTGCAGTCCAGCTTTCCTCGCGCCAAGTGCTTGCGTAAACATTCGCGCAGGGCAGGTTCAACTTCGCGAAAGCTGTCGGGTAAACGAAAACTAGGCTCTAGGTAGCGGTGATTGACGCTGCGTACCTCCCAGGTCAATGTTCCGGTGTTTGTATCACACTGTTGGCGAGCAAAAGCCGTCATGCTTTTTAGCATCGATATTCTCTATTAATAATGAAAGGCGCTAGTGTAAACCGTGGTACTGATTTAGCCCAGCCTTGCCCGAAAGATCGTGAAAATTGTCGGCGGCGCGTTGCCGGAAGTGGTAAACTCGCCGCCGACAATTTTCACGATATTGAATTGAACCAAAAATATATTGGAGTAGGAAAACGAGATGACAAGACCTAGCGGACGACAGCCGGACCAAGCGCGAGAAATTAAGATTACTCGAAATTATACTCGCCATGCAGAAGGGTCGGTATTGGTGGAATTTGGCGATACCAAAGTACTTTGTAATGCCACAGTCGAAGAAGGTGTCCCTCGTTTTCTTAAGGGGCAAGGGCAGGGTTGGGTAACCGCTGAATACGGCATGCTTCCTAGGTCTACAGGTTCGAGAATGATGCGTGAGGCAGCGAAGGGTAAACAGGCGGGCCGCACGGTAGAAATTCAGCGTTTGATTGGTCGCTCATTGCGCGCAGCTGTTGACATGAAAGCCTTAGGTGAGCGTTCTATTACGATTGACTGTGACGTCATTCAGGCTGATGGCGGCACGCGTACCGCTTCCATTTCAGGCGGCTGTGTCGCTCTGATCGATGCGCTGCAAACGTTAGTTGATAGCGGCAAGCTGAAGGCCCTGCCTCTTAAGCAAAAAGTCGCAGCGATCTCCGTTGGTATTTATGAAGGGCAAGCTGTTCTGGACCTGGATTATCCGGAAGATTCGAGTGCTGAAACTGACATGAATGTGATTATGACTGATCAGGGAGGCTTTATTGAGGTTCAGGGGACGGCAGAGGGAGAAGCGTTTCAGCAGGAAGAATTTGATGCAATGCTAGCGCTTGCTCGTAAAGGGATCTCGGAAATTTTTGCTCTACAGGACGCTGCTGTAAAGTCGTAGTGTTTGGTTTGTGGGTTGACGAATCTAAGCGTCCAATGGGCGCCTAGATTCTGTTCTGGCGCCGTAAGGCTACATAATGATGTCGTAATCAATAATCAGGGGTGCATGGTCGGAGAAGCGCGTGTCGAAGTCGATAAAGCCATCTTCAATTAAATTACTCACGCTTTGACTCGTAATTTGATAATCAGTTCGCCAGCCGGCATTCTTGCGCCAGCCTTTGGCCCACTCCGGCCACCAAGTATATTGATTCTTCTGTACGTTGACCGTTCGAAATGCGTCGACATAACCTAGCTCGTCAAATACGTCGTCGAACCAGGCGCGTTCATGTGATAAGAAACCACTTACTTCCATTTCGTGAAATTTAGGACTCGCGTCCATCACCAGGTGTGCGGATTGTAAATTTCCTGTAAATATGAACTGTCTGCGCTTGCGAAGTGTTTTTTCAAGGTGCGATTTAAAGGCCGCTTGGAACTCATCTTTTGATGCCTGGTTTTCTGGTTTACCTAATGCGCTAGGGGTTAGCATGGAGGCAACGCTCACGTGTTCAAAGTCAGCTTGTATGAAGCGGCCTTGTCGATCGGCCGGCTCATATGCAAAGCCGTACATGATCGCTTTTGGAAAGTGACGAGTATAGATGCCTACGCCCCCGTCTTCCGGGTTTTCGGCGTCGATGAAATATGCTTGATAGTCTTCCGGATGAAAGATTTCATCATCGAAGTCAGGGATCTTTCCCTGAATATCTTGCACACACACCACGTCGGCGTCGATTTCACGCATCCAGTCAAAAAAGCCGAGATTGGCAGCTTTTCTAAGACCGTTTACGCTAACTGATACTACTCGCATTAAGTGCCCCTTAAGTTAATCGCGTGGTATGATACTCAATTCACAAATTTTGAAAAGAAAAACTCTGTAACAATTCCAATCGAGCCTAACAAATGCTAGCAGAAAATCAGTTAAAGCCTTATCAAAGAGAGTTTATTGCGCTCGCTATCGCAAAAAATGTATTGAAATTTGGTGAGTTTACCTTGAAATCTGGGCGCATCAGCCCCTATTTTTTTAATGCCGGCTTATTTAATGACGGCGACTCTCTAGCGTTGCTGGGTCAGTCTTATGCTCAGGCATTAGTTGATTCTGGTATCGAATATGACGTTTTGTTCGGCCCTGCCTACAAAGGTATTCCGGTAGGAACGGCAACTGCGGTGTCATTGTCGACATTGCATCAGCGTATCACGCCTTTTGCTTTTAACCGCAAAGAGGTTAAGGATCACGGCGAAGGAGGGTCGTTAGTTGGCGCGCCACTGGATGGCCGAATAATGGTTATTGATGACGTGATTACGGCAGGTACAGCGATTAGGGAAGTGATTGCCTTGATTGAAGAAGCAAAAGCAAAGCCTGCAGGTGTGATTGTCGCGCTTGATAGGCAGGAGCGAGGGCAAGGAGAGCTTTCAGCGATACAAGAGCTAGCGAAGGAATATCAAATGCCAGTGATTAGCATTGTTAACTTGTCTCAGGTGCTGGAATACATCAAAGGCGACGCGAACTTGTCTCAATATGCTCAAGCCGTCTCTGACTATCGTGATCAATATGGCATTTAGCTTATTTGCGGCGGAAAGGCGGTTGTTTTTATAGTATATTTTCTTATCAGCGCTCAAAAACGGGCTAAACTGAGAATTATGTCGTCAAAGTTGTCAGTCAGCTGTTTTAATAGGCATTGGTTTTTAACGTCCACTCTTAAAGTGGCAATACAGGAATGAGTCGTTTTTTGTCTTCATATCAACCTTACAGATTTCTCCTATGTTTCATGCTGGGCGCTTGCATCTCATCTGATCTAGCTGCTTCTCAGCTATACCGTTATAAAACGGCAGCAGGAGAAACTGTGTTAAGTCGGACCATCCCGCCCGCTCTTGTGGGTAATGGATACGATGTCTTGAATGAAAAAGGGCGCATTGTCCAAACGGTTCCCCCTGCGCTTAGTGCGGAACAAATTGTGGCGCGCGATGAAGCGCGTGCTCGTCAGAAAGACCAGAAAGAAAAGATTGCGCTGCAAGCGCAACGCGACGCTGAATTGAAACAGCTGTATAGCAATCCTGATGATGCTGTCCGGATTATGAGCCGTAAAGGCAATGATGTTTTGAACCTTATTTTGGCGCGGACAGGGCGGATAGAGTTTGCACAGAAAAATATTGTTGAGCTAGAGCAGAAAGCCGCAGAGTTGCAGCGAAAAGGGGTCGCCGTGCCGAAGCGTTATGAAGACCAAATGGCAGCGCTCAAAACTGATATTGACAATGCTAGAGCAGAAATTGCTGAAAAATCGCTAGATTTCGATGCCTTGTTGGATGAGTTTTCCGGCATTGTTAAGCGTCTAGAAGTGATAACGAAAAAAGAATCGACGCAGTACGAAACCAGCCTCCAAAAATTACTTGAAATTAAACAAAGCGTTAAAATAGATAATTAGTTCACAACTGCCGGTGTCTCAGGTTTTTCTTACTTGAGGTTCTAGTAGTATCCGAAACTCTTGAATTATCCCAATAGAATCGACTATGAAGCTGGCGACAGAGTTTATTCCCCTTAATGATGGTACGCAGATCTGTGCACCTTCAAATATCACCTTAATGACAAGCTACGTGTTGCGCGAACAAGGCGACTGGTTTGAAGATGAGATTCACTTCATTCGAAAGTTTATAAAGCCGGGTATGGTCTCTCTTGATATCGGAGCCAACTATGGTTTGTACGCGACGGCGATCGCTAAGAATATGGGGCCAAAAGGGCGTCTATGGTGCTTTGAACCAACCCCTAATACTGCGGAAGCCTTGCGGCATACGTTTAAAAAAAATAAGTATCGTGGGCGCGTTAAGGTTGTAGAGGCGGGCTTGTCGAATAAAGCAGGGACAGCGACTTTTTTTATGTCTCCGAATGCTGAGCTGAATACGTTAGAGCCGGGCGATGAGTCATTCATGCAGGAGCAAACCATTGAGCTGTTAACCCTTGATGACTATGCTCGTAATGCAGGTTTTTCGAAGGTTGATTTCGTCAAGCTAGATGCAGAGGGTGAAGAAGTTCGGATTTTAGAGGGTGGGCAGTCATTCTTCTCTGATTTTTCCCCTTTGGTCATGTTTGAGCTGATGCATGTGGAGCAAGTCAATGAGGCCTTGCTGACGCGCTTTACTGAACTGGGATACGCGTTTTATTACCTAGTTCCAGGCTTGAATACGTTGGCGCCCTACTCTATCGGTATGAAAGTAGATCGATATTTATTGAACTTATTCGCGCTTAAGGGAGACCGCCTTGAGGAACTTCGTAGCGCCGGCTTTATTGTAGACCCGTTGGTGTCGGATGGTTCTGAGAGTGTGGCAGAGCGTTTGGGTGAGGGTTGCCCAAAAAACAAAGTGCTTGCTCTCCTTCCTGATGGACTTAAAGAGCCAGATTCTGACTCCGAATTGTTGCACATTTTGCGATTATTAGTGTGTGCCAGAGATAGTGACTTAGCAAAACAGGAGCGTTTTGAGGCGCTGTCTGCTGCATTCTCTTCTGTTCTTACGGTATCTATTGAAAGCGCTGGTCCAGAATTATTAGCCACTGCGGCGCGCGTAGCCTTTGATATGGGCCAGCGAGAGCTTGGTGTTCGTATGTTGGAGGCGTTCGTCAAGTCCTATATTGCTTCTGGAGTGCTACCTAATATTGATACAGTTTACTATCCAGCAGATAAAGCACATGACAAGAAAGCTCAGTTGATTTTAGGTGATGCGAGTGCGTCATTCTGTGTAATGATGATTGATACTTATATACGAAAAGCGCATCGATCAGGCTATTTTGCTGGACAAGCGCTGGCTCCATGTTTTGCAGCATTAAGAAAGCTAGGCTGGCTTTCGAAAGAAATTGAAATAAGAGAGCGTGTATCGCATGCGCGTGACGCAGCAATGCGTGCTTAACAGCGAAATAATCAAAATAAGACAATTATAGGTTGGAGAATACTGTGGAAAGAAAACTACATATTGGTGGGAAGCAGGTAAAAGAAGGCTGGGAGCTGCTTAACGCGATGGAGATTGAGGGGGTCGATCACCTCATGAATGCGAATGACCTGTCCATATTTGATGATAATACCTTTAGTGCGATTTATGCCTCTCATATTGTTGAGCATCTTGATTTTGCGGGTGAGCTCGTGGAAACCCTAGTGGAGTGGAATCGTGTACTTGCTCCTGGAGGAATAATTCATATTAGCGTGCCAGACCTAGACATACTGTGCGCGATGATGGTCGACAAATCGCAGCTCGACACTCAGACGCGCTTTCAGGTCATGCGAATGATTTTTGGCGGGCATGTTGATGAGTACGACTATCACAAGGTGGGCCTCAACTTGGAGTTTTTGGGCGGGATCCTGACTCAAGCAGGTTTCGAGAATATCGAGCGCGTAAAGTCATTTGGTTTGTTTGAAGATGCCAGTGATTTTGTATTCTGCGGTGTGCCGATTAGTTTGAACCTGAATGCGGCAAAAAAGGCATAGATTAGCGTTTAAACTGTGTAGCGGCCATGCCAGGTGCGTGCACTTTTAGCCAAGAGTCGACACGTTTTATTAAGGTTTTGTTTGCGCGGTCGCCTTGTATGGAGGCTAGCCCAATCAACTCATAAGTCTTGGCCTTAGCTGCCCTGGCTAGTACTTGTCGGTTTTTTGATGCGCGGGATTGTTTTTGGTCCGAGCCGTCAATAATTTCTAGAATGGGCGCTTGAAAGTTTTGTCCAATCACTGACGCTATATCGAGCGTGAATTCCTCGTTTAAATTAGGGCTGATCATAATCAATGCTAGGCCCTGCTCTCCTAGCTGTGCAGCTAGCGGCTGCATGTATTGGAGGGCAGTATCTGCACTGTGTCCTAAGGCAATGATGACCTTATTTTGATAGCCTTTATCTGCGACATGTTTCATGGCGATGTCCAGATGTGCTTTGGCACGTATCTCGTAAGGAATCTCAGCTGATTTCTCTGCATCTTTTTCTGATAGATTGATGTCCACCGTTTCGGATGGGGTTTCTTGAGGGTTATCGGCGCCTGCCGCTAGGTCTTCTGTGTTAGGTGCGTTGTTCTCTGCGCCTGGTTCGATAGCAGTATTTGTCGGGTTAGCCTGTTGTTCCTTAATGTTTCGGGTTGGTGGTTTGGCGAGCGACTCACGTAAAGTGTCATTTAAGGTGATTTCATCATTTTTTTTCGCCGCCAATGTGCGTGTCGGAGCGTGATTGAAATCCTCTTTAGGCAGGTTGATGCTGAGAGTATACCAGCCAGTATCTGGCAGAAAGCGCCGCAGCTGACGAATAACAAACGGCCAGTCGGCATGTTGTTCTTTGTCGTGCAATAGAACTACTGCACCTTGAGACTCGGGGGTTCGCGGAAGTAACTCTAAACCCAGTACGCGCTGGTTGTTGTCTTGCCCTGGGTAAGTAACGTCAAGCCACACTTGTTCATGTTTCGGTGTGGCTTCTTCCAAAGCATCGGCCATTTCTGCGTGAAATAAAAGTGGCGACAGCAAGCTGCAGAGTAATGCCAAACAAAAATGGCGTGGCGATACTCTGCGTTGACTAATCGTTTTGTCGCGAGCTGCTGTTGCTGATAGTTTTGTTAGCATGTTGATGTAATCGGGCTCGAAGTCAGTGATGGCTTTCAGTTAGAATAGCGGATCATTTACCGTAATGCCGCCAACTATACGCTTATGTTGGTGTGATGACATCGTTCGAGGAATTCATGTCTAATTTTAAAATTGCTCCATCCATACTTGCTGCTGACTTTGCGCGCTTGGGAGAAGAGGTTGAGAATGTATTGAGTGCTGGCGCCGATATTGTTCATTTTGATGTGATGGATAACCATTACGTACCAAATCTAACGATTGGTCCGATGGTTTGTAAGGCCTTGCGAGATTTCGGTATCACAGTGCCAATCGATGTGCATTTAATGGTGAAGCCGGTAGATGACATGATTCGTAGTTTTATTGATGCGGGTGCAACCTATATTACGTTCCACCCTGAGGCGTCTGAGCATATTGACCGGTCACTTCAACTGATTAAAGACGCGGGGTGTCAGGCGGGATTGGTGTTTAATCCAGCGACGTCGTTGCGCCACCTTGACTACGTGATGGATAAGCTAGACATGATCCTATTGATGTCTGTTAATCCAGGCTTTGGTGGGCAGAAATTTATTCCTGGTACTTTGGATAAGCTGAAACAAGTGCGATCGTTAATCGACGCCAGTGGTCGAGATATTCGTTTAGAAGTCGATGGTGGCGTTAATCTTCAAAATATTCGCTCTGTTGCCGAAGCCGGCGCAGATACTTTTGTGGCAGGGTCTGCGATTTTCAACACAGAGGATTACGCCGAAACGATCACGGCGATGAGGCAGGAGCTGGCACAGGCTAAGTTAATTTCGTGTTAAGCCGTTTAAGTGAGCTGGTTGCGCCGGAACCTTTGGCGTTGGTGATATTCGATTTGGATGGCACTTTAGTAGACAGTGCAGCTGACCTTAAAATGGCGTTGGACCGCATGTACGATGGGTTGTCGCTCCGACGCGCCACCGAGGCTCAAGTCAGGGAATGGGTTGGCAATGGCGCAGAGATGTTAGTGAGGCGAGCGCTGAGTTACGACTTGGCTGCACCAAGCGTTGATGAAGGCTTGTTACAAAAAGCCTATACGTTATTTTTGAAGCATTATGGCGACACGAGTGGGCAAGCAAGTGCTTGTTATGAAGGTGCTGTCGACCTGCTTGAGTGTTTGCGAGAAAGTGGCGTGAAGGTCGCGATTGCGACTAACAAGCCCGCGCGTTTTACCATGCCTTTACTCGACGCGTTAAATATCGAAGTGGATTTCGTCATTAGTGGTGATGAGGTTTCAGCCAAAAAGCCCGACCCAATGCAATTAATGCGTTGTTTGGAGTATTTTTCGTGTGATGTTAGGCAAGCTGTGATGGTGGGCGATTCGTCCAATGATTTGCTGGCGGCCAAAGCATGCACTATAAAAAATGTGGCTGTAAGTTACGGATATAATCATGGAGTCTCAATTTCGAGCTTTGGCCCCGACCTGCTTATTGATTCGCTGACTGAGCTACGTTAATCTTTGCGCTTAGTGAGGTCGTTTTTGGCCACATAATTAAGATGCGTCGTTGGGCGCGTGACGAGAGAATAAAAGTGTTAATCCCCTCAAGTAGCATAGAGTCCCCCAAGCGACTCCCCTTTCTGATTCGTTGGCGAAGCTAGTCTGTATCCGCCGACAGTTTTCGTAAATATCAAACAGTCGATAATGCCGCCGTGCTTCGACGAACATGAAATCAGGAAGACCTTATGAGTCCCGAACAATTTGCCCTATATGCCGAAGAAGGTTTTAACCGAGTTCCGGTTGTTAGAGAAGTATTAGCCGACCTAGATACGCCATTGAGTACTTACCTCAAACTCGCTGCTGGCGAGTATTCTTATCTGCTTGAGTCTGTCCATGGTGGAGAGAAATGGGGGCGTTATTCGATCATTGGTTTACCTTGTCGACAGGTACTTAAAGTCTTCGGACATCTGGTTCAGATCGAAGTGGATGGCGAAATAGTAGAGCAGCTTCATAGCGAAGACCCTCTTGCCTTTGTTGAGGTTTTTCAATCGCGTTTTAAAGTGCCTGAGCTTGCGGGTTTGCCGCGTTTTAATGGCGGTTTAGTGGGTTATTTTGGCTATGATACTGTGCGCTATGTTGAGCCTAAACTAGCCGATAGTTGCCCGCCAGACCCTCTAGGTACGCCAGATATTTTATTGATGGTGTCTGACAGCTTAGTCGTATTCGACAACCTAAGTGGCAAGCTTTCTCTGATTCACCATGTTGATCCGCAAGTTGATGATGCCCTTATCCTGGCGAATACTATTCTAGATTCGCTCGTGCACCGCTTGCGGGAGGGAATGGCTGCGCCTGCTTCATCGGCGCCTAATGACATGGGTATTCAAGAGTCAGACTTTGTATCTGGCTTTGAGCAAACTAAATTCGAAGCCGCGGTTGATAAGATTAAAGATTATGTGTTGGCAGGGGATGTCATGCAGACGGTTGTCTCGCAACGTATGTCAATTCCGTTTAAGGCCGCGCCTTTAGATTTGTATCGGTCATTGCGCTGCTTAAACCCCTCGCCTTACATGTACTACCTAAACCTTGGTGACTTTTATGTGGTGGGATCTTCGCCAGAAATTCTCGCGCGAGTTGAGGGTGGAGAAGTTACCGTTAGGCCGATCGCAGGAACAAGAAAGCGTGGTGCGACTGAGCAAGAAGATATAGATTTTGAACAGGATTTATTGTCCGACCCGAAAGAGTTAGCTGAGCATTTAATGCTTATCGACCTCGGTCGAAATGACGTGGGACGCATTGCGGAGACTGGAACGGTTGAACTTACCGATAAAATGATCATCGAGCGTTACTCACATGTCATGCATATCGTCTCGAATGTTGTTGGTCGGCTGAAACCAGGCTATTCAGCACTGGATGTTCTTCGTGCGACATTTCCGGCCGGTACGCTGAGCGGCGCGCCTAAAATTCGGGCAATGGAAATTATCGATGAGTTAGAGCCTGTCAAGCGAGGTGTCTATGGCGGAGCGGTCGGCTACTTATCCTGGAATGGAAATATGGATACGGCGATCGCAATACGCACGGCCGTTATTAAAGATGAGGTCTTGCACATTCAGGCAGGTGCCGGTGTTGTTGCGGATTCTGTACCGCGAAATGAATGGGATGAAACGATGAACAAAGGGCGCGCTGTATTTCGAGCGGTGGCGATGGCGTGTTCTGGATTAGATGGTAAAGGGGAATAATATGTTGGTAATGATCGATAATTATGACTCCTTTACTTATAACGTCGTGCAATACCTAGCTGAACTCGGAGCGGACGTTCGTGTGTTTCGCAATGACGAGGTTAGTGTGTCTGATATTGCGGCGATGAACCCGGAAAAGATAGTGATTTCACCTGGCCCGTGCACACCAAACGAAGCCGGTATCTCGCTTGAGGTGATTGAATACTTTAAGGGAAAGTTGCCAATTTTGGGGATATGTTTGGGGCATCAGAGTATTGCGCAGGCGTTTGGCGGAAAAATTGTTAGGGCCGGTCATGTGATGCACGGAAAAACGTCGCCCATATTCCATAATGACCAAGGTGTTTTTCAAGGGCTAAGTAACCCTCTGACTGCAACGCGCTATCACTCATTGGTTATTGAGCAGAGCAGTTTGCCTGATTGCCTTGAGTTGACTGCTTGGACAAAACAAGAAGATGGCCGGATCGAAGAAATAATGGGCGTTCGCCACAAAGAGCTTGATATCGAGGGTGTGCAGTTTCATCCAGAGTCCATACTCACTCAGCATGGACATGATTTGCTCAACAATTTCTTGAAACGATAGTCGAGCCATTAATTCTAACGATCACAACGAAAGAGAATGTCGATATGGATATAAAAGCAGCGATAAGCCAAGTAATCGATCATAAAGACTTATCCACTGAGCAAATGCAGTCAGTAATGAAGGATATCATGACGGGACAAGCGTCGGATGCTCAGATTGGTGGCTTCCTTGTGGCTCTGCGAATGAAGGGTGAGTCGGTAGATGAAATCACTGGCGCTGCTCAGGTAATGAGAGAGCTATCGACCAAAGTGGTTATTAATGGCGAGCACTTAGTGGACACCTGCGGCACAGGTGGTGACGGCGCAAACCTTTTCAATGTGTCTACTGCCTCAGCTTTTGTCGTAGCTGCTGCGGGTGGAAGCGTTGCCAAGCATGGTAACCGCAGTGTTTCTAGTAGTACCGGTAGCGCTGATGTACTAGAGGCTGCCGGAGTTAATCTTGGCTTAAATGCTGAGCAGGTGGGTCGTTGTGTTGAAGAATTAGGTGTTGGGTTTATGTTTGCACCGGCGCATCATGGCGCGATGAAGCATGCGATCGGTCCGCGCAAAGAAATGGCGATACGAACCATATTCAATATGCTTGGTCCGATGACAAACCCTGCCGGAGTGACCCAGCAAATTATTGGCGTTTTCGATAAAGTACTGTGCAAGCCTATGGCGTTGGTATTGCAGCGTCTTGGTAGCAAGCATGTCATGGTAGTCCATTCGCAGGATGGCTTGGATGAAATCAGTATTGCTGCACCGACGCACGTTGCGGAACTGAAGAATGGCGAAGTTAACGAGTACTTGGTAGACCCAACTGAGTTTGGTTTATCAGTTTCTAATCTAGAAGGATTGGGTGTTAGTAGTGCAAATGAGAGTCTCCAGTTAATTAAAGGAGCCCTTGGAAAGGGAAGCACTGATAACGAAGCTAAGGCGCGCAAAATTATTGTTATTAACGCGGGTGCGGCAATTTATGTAGCCGGTTTAGCTAGCAGTTTAGCTGAAGGCATTCAGCGGGCTGAAGATGCGGTGGGTTCTGGTTTGGCGTTAGCTAAAATCAGTGAGCTAGCCAGCTTTACACAAATTTTTGCTGAACAATAAACACTGTTTTCGGCCAAGCACTGCTGCTAGATCAGCAAATTAAGGTATTTAGTCATGTCCATTGAAGAGAATGCATCTCCTGATAGTACGCCAACGATTCTTAAGAATATTGTTGCCCGTAAGTGGCAGGAAGTTGCTGAGCGTTCACGTTCTTTAGCGTTGTCCGAGTGCAAAGCGAGAGCAATGGATTTGCCCGATACTCGCGGATTTGTGAATGCGATAGAGAGCAAACTGTCACATGGTTTGCCAGCGATTATCGCTGAGATAAAAAAAGCATCACCAAGCAAGGGCGTGATTCGAGAGAACTTCGTGCCACACGAAATAGCGGAAAGCTATCAGGAGGCCGGCGCCGCATGTTTGTCGGTATTGACCGATAAAGATTTTTTCCAAGGTGACGAAGCGTATCTCAAAGCAGCACGAGATGCCGTCGTATTGCCCGTTATCCGCAAAGACTTTATGGTCTCGCCTTATCAAGTTTATGAAAGTCGAATGGTTGACGCTGACTGCATATTATTGATCGCTGCGTGCCTCACAAAAGACCAAATGCAAGAGTTATCGGGCATCGCCCAAGAGCTAGCTTTAGATGTGTTAGTTGAAGTGCATAATGCAGCCGAGCTAGAGGTCGCTCTGACACTGGATACTCGGCTAATTGGAATTAATAATCGCGACCTTCATAGTTTTGACGTGTCATTGGAAAACACCTACGGGCTGTTGCCCTCGATACCAGGCGACAGGATAGTCGTTACGGAGAGTGGCATCCATAGTACTGAAGATGTGGATGCGATGAAGCATCATGGCGTTAATAGTTTTTTGGTTGGTGAGGCATTTATGCGCGCTGAAGACCCGGGAGCTGAGCTTAAGCGCCTTTTCTTCTAATGCGGGGCAGTGCGAAAACGCTGTTTTTAGAATAAGACGTGGCTAGAGACAGTCGTATTGGTGCTGTCGATCGAATGAAACGGATACCATGTTATAGCCTTCTACCGAAAGCTGAGTAAGCAAAGGGATGTTGCCTAAGATCTTTTGACAGGCTTTACGAATGGCAGGTTGCAGTCTGAGTTGAGCGGTTTGCAGTGGCTTGAAGTCGATAACCAGATATTTTATACCGCCAAAATCCTCGGCATGACTGGGTAGAATGCTCTCATAGTTAATAAACTGAAGTGCGGGTTCAGGTTCAAAATTAGATTTAAGTACATCATGCAAGGTATCAGCGTCTGAGCGCATGGCGATAAAGCTTAGGGCGACAAAAAGTAACGCACCTTGAAAAAAATCTTTCATTGTTATGACTCCTCTTAGAGATGGCCAATAAGTCCTGACGACTAGTAACATCAGTCTAAAGCGATCATTTTTTTAAAATAGCGAGGCATTGGCTATTTGACGCTTGTTTACGTATGTGATGTTTTTGGACAGCAAAACTAGAGGTGTAGATTGTTGGAAACATACGTTATTCTTTGTTTATAAAAATAACTAGAGCGACGACGGACGGTCTAGCGTGCCCCATTATTGTAGTTTTCATCCCTTGCTTCCTGCGCACTATAAGTGTGAGAACTGCAAGAGCGACTTATGCCAGAGCTGTATGCCAGAGCCAGGTTTGTCTCTGGATTCCCTGCGCTGCGCTAGTTGCAGTGCTCGCCTTGTTCCGCACTCGTCAGCATCATCTGAAACACCACTTTGGCACTACTCTGGTGCTATATTAAAACAGCCTTTGCTTGGCCACTCGGGTTGGTTTTTATTGGCTATGTTGGTGATTTTTACCGCAGGCGCATTAGTGAATTTTCCGCTTTATATCGGCTTAATCATTGCGGCGGCTTTTGCCGTGGTGCATGGCTCTCAGCTATCGTCATTTCTTGCTTGCAATGCTGGGCGGAGGAGGGCAACGCCGGCACTTAAGCGGCTGTTTAAACTGGGCGATTACCGAAAGACATTGCCGATGTTAGTGGTATGGACGGCGAGTGTAAGCGTTTGCGTGTTACTGCAAACATCTCAGCAGTATTTCATATTAGTGTTCGTATCTTCTTTATTAACGTTGGTTGTCCCGGTGTTGACTGTCATGCAGGCCTTGGGCGATGAGCCTTCTGAATTATTAAACCTGAATCGTTTTGTTCAAGTAGGGTCGCGGCTTGGGAACAATTACATGGCGCTCGTGTGTTGGGGGTTGCTCATATTTTTTTCTGGCTTAGCGAGTCTTGATGGCTTGCAACGTTATGCGCCCACTATCTTGGAAGGGGCGTTGGCTCCCGTATTGTTGGCGTACTTGATATTAGTTTGGCAATCGATGATCGGATTTTCAGCACGCTCGCAATTAGGTACGTCTGATGTCGCTGCTGAAACTAGACATGCACCATTGCGTTCCAGCATAGAAGAGCGTCGTTTAGGAATGGCTCTGCGTGAAGGTAAGTACGAGCAAGTAGTTTCGTTGCTAGAGGGTGACTTTTACCGAAATGGTATGCAGGATTATCGACTAGAGCAGTTATATAAACTCTCTCTTGTTTGGGATGGTGATAACTTGCAGCAGAAGTATGGGGCAATGTTTATGGCAATGCTGCTGCGCAGAGGGCGAGATGAGGAGGCCCTAAACTTGCTTCAATCCCAGAGGCAGAAAAACGCAGATTATCGGGTCGCAGATGCCTTATTATGCCTAGAGTTAGTGAGGACTTGTGAGCGAGAGAGAAAACAAAAATTATTGCTCTGGTTGGTGCAAGACGCCCATTGGCGATTCGATAAATCTCAGGACTTAGTCGCTCAGATGTATCGTTCTGCTGCGAAGGTATTACATAAGCACTTTAAGCAGCATGCTAAGGCTCTAGCGTATATGAAAAAAGCGGCTCAAGCCTGTGAAAAACATGAAGCATCGGTTGCGGAGAAACAATTATCTTCCTAGTGAAAATACGAGTATTTTACAAAACCTAATACTTCCCCTACTAAACGAATTAATAACAAAAAGGATATAGGTATGTTTGTTAGAACGTTGTGTGTGAAAAGAATGTGTTTGAAATTGTGTCTACTGCTCCCCTTACTTTTATTGGCAGGTGGGGCCCATGCCGACAAAGTGTATAAGCTAAAGCTGGCTGAAACGTGGGGGCCTAATTTCCCGATTTTTGGTGACGCATCAAAGAACATGGCGGCGATGGCGGAAAAAATGTCGAATGGCCGACTTAAGATAGTTATTCATTCATCAAATAAACACAAAGCGCCATTTGGCGTGTTTGATATGGTCAAGTCAGGCCAGTATGACATGGGGCACTCCGCTTCTTATTATTGGAAAGGAAAGGTTCCGGCGACGATGTATTTTACCACCATGCCGTTCGGGATGATTGCGCCAGAGCAGTATGCTTGGTTCTATTATGGCGGCGGCATGGAGCTGATGGACGAGCTTTATTCCCAGTATAATTTGATGTCTTTTCCGGGCGGCAATACTGCGAATCAGATGGGGGGCTGGTTTCAGAAAGAGATCAATTCAGTTGCCGACCTACAAGGACTTAAAATGCGCATACCGGGCTTCGCAGGAGAGGTACTCGCGAAACTTGGTGCAAAGCCGACGAATATTCCGCCTGGCGAGCTTTATACCGCGTTGGATCGAGGCACGATTGATGCGCTGGAGTGGGTTGGGCCATCGTTAGATTTGCGCATGGGCTTCCATAAAATAGCGCCTTTCTATTACACCGGCTGGCATGAGCCCGGTGCAGAGCTTCAGTTTTTGATAAATAGAAAGAAATTTGAATCGTTGCCTGTCGACTTACAAGAAATATTGAGAGTTGCAATGAAAGCCTCTGCCTATGACATGTATGCGCAGTCTATGCATGAGTCAGGGAAAAACTGGTCAACAATGACAGAGGAATTCCCAAATATTAAAGTTAAAACCTTTCCTGACGAAGTCATGACTGCCATTAAGGCGGCTAATGATGCCTTGTTGAAAGAAAATGCGGCGAACGACCCGTTTGCAGCAAAAGTGCTCTCATCGCAGCAGGAGTACCTTTCGAGAATCCGTCAATGGACGAATATGTCAGATAAGGCATATTTGGATAGCACGGCCAACTAGTTAATTTGTATATGAGCCGCCTCGGCGGCTCTACTTTAAGAAGTACAGCATGCGTTTTATTCTGGCTTGTGATCGTTTCTTTTCGTTTGTTACTCGTGGTTGCGGCGTGATTGCCTGTGCGGCGATGATTCTCCTCTTATTTAATGTCTTTTATGACGTCATTACCCGTTATATTTTCAACGATGTATCCATTGGTATGCAGGAGCTTGAGTGGCACTTATTTAGTATTGTATTTTTGCTGGGAACGCCTTTTGCGCTGACCAAGGACGGTCACGTGCGTGTTGATATTTTCTACGAAAAATGGAGTGATAAAGTCAAAGCATGGGTGAATCTTGGCGGTGCTATGATTTTCGTCTTGCCGTTCGCCGTGGTGGTCTGTTGGTACGGTATCGATTTCGCGAAAGATTCTTATGACATGGGCGAAGGCAGCGGTGATCCTGGTGGGCTGCCATATCGCTGGATTATAAAATCCATGATTCCGGTATCGTTTGCGTTGATGGCAGTCGCTGGTCTGGGCATGGTGACGTTAGCATTGCGCGTCTTGGTTGGTGGGGAACCCTATCCAGAGACGTCTCGCGAGGGCTTATCGTGACTGGTATTTTGATGTTTGCATTTGCCCTACTAATGTTAATACTCGGCTTCCCGGTTGCTTTTACATTTGCGGGTGTTGCATTGATTTTTGGCGTTTGGTCGGAAGGCTGGGAGCTGTTTGCTTTCATGCCTTTTCGAATACAAAGCATCATGCAAAATACTATTTTGATGGCCATACCCTTGTTTATCTTTATGGGGGTGGTGCTACAAAAAACGCGGTTGGCCGAACAGTTGTTGGAGTCCATGGCGGAACTGTTCGGGCGTGTAAATGGTGGGGTCGCGGTGAGCACTATCCTAGTCGGTGCGCTGTTGGCCGCATCGACCGGAGTGGTCGGGGCTAGCGTGGTAGCAATGGGCTTGATCTCTCTACCCTGTATGCTGAAGTATCGGTATGACAAACGACTCGCTTGCGGGACAATATGCGCCTCTGGCACCTTAGGCCAAATTGTCCCACCCTCGATTATTCTCATTATTCTTGGCGACGTGTTAGGCCTACCGGTCGGTGACTTATTTCAAGCGGCGTTGGCACCAGGGGTGCTGCTAATTGCGCTGTATATTGGCTACATTTTGTTTGTCACGGCTAGAGACCCATCTTTGGCGCCTGCGATGCCTCAAAATAACGAACGACTGGCGCTTAAATTACGTAAAGCCCTGATGTCGATATTGCCACCGCTTGCTTTGATTGGCGTTGTGCTGGGTTCAATTTTTACGGGTATCGCGACACCAACGGAGAGTTCGGCACTCGGTGGTGTTGGCGCGCTATGTCTAGCTGCAGTGTATAAGCAGTTTAGTTTCAAAATGATGTGGGATAGCGCCCGTGAAACCATGATGGTAACGGCTATGGTTTTCGCCATATTGTTAGGCGCGACGGCCTTTTCTATGACGTTTAGCTATACCGGTGGTGATACCTTGTTGGAAGAGTGGTTGCTGCAATTGCCCGGCGAAAAGTGGGGATTCTTGATTTTGACGATGTTGGTCATTTTGGTCCTTGGTTTTTTTATCGACTTTGTAGAGATCTCTTTTATTATCGTTCCAGTTCTGGCACCAGTTGCTGAGGCGCTAGGGGTGAGCATGGTTTGGTTCGCGATTCTTATTGCGATGAATTTGCAAACGAGTTTTTTGACGCCTCCTTTCGGGTTTAGTCTTTTCTATCTCAAGGGGGTTGCACCAACGGGTGTCAAAACCTCTGATATATATCGAGGTGTGCTGCCCTTTATTGCGATTCAGGTATTGGTTCTTGTCGCGCTTTTGGTCCGGCCTCAGTGGTTTGGTCTCTAAGTTTGCGTGAGGTCGTCGCGGCGCTCGAGGCATGCATACAAAATGAATGTTAGATGGAGATAGCGCGCATGACACAGATGAAATATTGCCCCGCCTGCCAGTCTGAATTGACGACGGAGGTCTCTGTGGAGGGGCCCCTAAGGTTATCCTGCAGCAGCGTGGCTTGTCAGTATGTGTTCTGGAATAACCCCACCCCGGTTGTCGCGGCAATCATTGAGATCAAAGGGCAAGTGATGCTGGTGCATCACGTCGATTGGCCCGAAAAAATGTTGGGTCTTGTTAGTGGTTTCTTGGAAGCAAAAGAGCATCCAGACGAAGCGATACGGCGTGAAATTAAGGAAGAGACCGACCTGGAGGTCGAGGCATTATCATTTATTGGGCACTATGCATTTGTCGAGCAAAATCAGCTGATTCTTGCATACGAAGCGAAATGTAGTGGGAGTGTTGCTCTCAATGAAGAGTTGGATCGCTTTAAACTTTTGCCCCCGGACAAACTCAAGCCTTGGGCCTTCGGAACTGGGCCCGCAGTGAGTGATTGGTTAGCTAGGCGTTAAGCGCGGTATTTTGCCATTTTAGAATGTAAGTTTCGCTTTTCAAACTCTTGATATAAAAACGCTTTCGCTTCATTGACAAGCGAGCCTCTGGGTTCGATTTTTTCATATAACTTAAAACTGTGTTCAGCTTTCTTTAAATCGTTATGCGATGCGAAAAAGTGAATAAGACTGGGTATTTTGTCCGAATCGATAGGGTCATATTTGTTCAGCTTTATTAGTTCTGCCAGGAGTGTTTTCGCGCAATAGTAATCGTCGTGAAGGGCGATCGCCACAATGTAAGCGTCTAGGTCAGCCTTAAACGAAGGGCTGTGAGGTTCCAGTTTTGCGATCAAGTAGGCATGTTTCGCGACGCGAATATTAGTTGGGTACTCTTCTTTTAGGCGCTGAATTCGAGCTTTCGCGCCCGAGAAGTTAAAGCGGTCCAGCTGCGTAAAAACATCATTTAAGCCTTGCCTAACGGCTGGCAGAGAAGCTGAGTTTCCGTGCGCTTGTCGTTGAGCCTTACGAATGCTGGAAAAAAGTAGAATAAAGATCGCTGCGCATAGAATGGCATTTGCCCCATGAGGGATTATTTGTGCTATGTCTAATGGCTTTAGCCAGGCTTCTAACCATAGCTTAGCGCTAACCAGTACAGCGACGATAAGCGATATTGCAGCTTTGGTTTTCAATGGCTGATTGCCCAACATGATCATTGCTATGGCAAGCCCTGACAAACCAGAAGCGGCGCCCGATGCACCCATAAGAATTGGGCTGCTGGTATTTGACGTTAATGTATAAAGCAATGCGTACAGCGCTCCGCTAATCAGGAACCAAGCCGTCAGCGCTGTGTGTCCAAGACGTGATTCGATAAGCGGGCCGGCTACGCAAAGTAGCAACATCGTTAGCAGTAGCGATATAACGTAAGGGTCAATGAATAGATGAGTGACAAAGGTGGCGGGTGCCGCATCCTCAGGGATTAGACCGAAGCGTTCGGGCCATGTCATTGATAGATACGTTTTATTAAACGTGTGTCTTGCCTTTAGCCAGTCGGCAAACTGTTGTTCCTGCATTAGCAGTGAGCCTTGGCTTTCAAGGTAGTGTATGAAGTTTCGGTCCTGCATCACTAGCCATGCATAGTCGCGAGCATATTGACCTAGTAAATGGTCATATATTAAAGCAAGGCTTGCCGCTTCAACGCTTTGCTCTACTCGATGCTGCCTAGATTGATAGTCTAGGTACAAAGGCGTTTCTTGGGAAAACAACCCTGAGGCAATGTACTGATTGAGCGCCCTTTGCTGCGAGGCGTCGCCAATAGATTGGCTACCAAGAAAGCCTATTAAAAGGGCAAAACAAAGTATCGCTGTTGAATAAGGCAGTTTTGTTTTTTGTTGTTTTAACATGTCACATGGTCGTGTTCATCAGTGCTTATTATTTATACCAGAGACGGGTTTAAATAATAAGCACTGAGTGACCGCCGCGCTTATTTTTCCCAAAACACTTTTACGGTTTCTGCATTACGCTCGGTCATGCTAATTCCCATATCTGCGAGTTGTCGTGCATCCAGTTCGCTAAGCTGACGCCGTTGCCGCTGTCTACCGGACCACAATGAAAGCGTGGCGAGGATTCGCTTAGTAGATAGTTCGCTAAAGAAAGCGCGGGTGCGACGCGCGATACGATTGCCGAAGGATGGCGTGTTGAGTCGTTGTATTAGCGTTGTAGTGTTCATTTTGTTCTCACTGTCATGTTTTGATGAGTTAATTTTAGACAGTTAGTAGGGAGCATAACAGAATCAGATGTGTGATACTTAGACCAGCACAGTTTGTATTTATGCAGTCTGTGCTGGTTTTCTGTTTGTAATCTGTACTGTTTGGCTAAAGTATCAGGAGCATTAGCGATGAACTCACCTCGATATCAACAGTTGGCTGATAAGTTGGCTCAGCAAATACGCGCGGGCGTTTATAAAAGCGACGAAAAGCTAGAGTCTGTGCGAGGGTTTGCAAAGCAGCAGCGTGTTAGCGTGTCTACTGTTTTGATGAGTTATGGTTTGCTCGAAGATTGGGGCTTGGTCGAGGTTCGGCCAAAGTCAGGTTATTACGTTCGTGCGTTGGCGAACGTGTCGGTTGATCTGCCAAAGCTTAGGCAGGCAACGGCGGCACCAAAGCCTGTTTCGAGCTCGCAACTGGTCATGGATGTTATGCGTGATTCAAGCGACCCTCAATTCTTGAGTTTAGGGACAGCCGTGCCGGCAAGTGACTTTCCAATTGTTTCGGAGTTAAAAAAAGTCTTTTCCCGGTTGGTGCGAACTCAGCCTTTTTTGGGCATTGGTTACGAAATGAAAGGGAATGCACAGTTACGGCGACAACTGGCGAAGCGGGCACAAGATTCGGGGGTCACTATCTCGCCGGATGAGGTGGTAGTGACTGCAGGTTGCCAGGGCGCCATTAGCTTGAGCTTGCGCGTGACCTGCAAGCCTGGTGATGTTGTGGTCGTTGAGAGCCCAAGTTATTACGGGCTGCTGCAGCTTATCGAGTCGCTTGGTCTCAAGGTAATAGAGATTCCATCTGATCCGCAAACCGGCATGAGTATAGATGCCCTTCAGTTAGCGCTGGAGCAATGGCCTATCAAAGCGATTCTAACCGTCTCTAGCTTTAGTAATCCTCTTGGTGCGCTCATTCCTGATGAGAATAAAAAACGTCTGGTTGATTTAGTTAATCAGTATCAAATTCCGCTGATCGAAGATGATATTTATGGCGACTTAGGGTACGGCATTCAAAGGCCGCGCTCTATTAAGTCTTTCGATACCGAAGGAAGAGTGTTGCTTTGTTCTTCTGTCTCTAAGGTTTTGGATCCGCAATTAGGCGTTGGTTGGGTCATGCCTGGTCGTTACCTTGAGGCCGTTGAATATGAGCGATTCTTGACGAGCACGAGTCAGTTTCATTTGTCGCAAATGGCGTTAGCCGACATTTTGTCGCGTGCACTATATGATCGTCATTTGCGCTTGGTCCGCGAAACTTACCGACAGCGCAGGGATCGTTTAATCGATATGATTGGCCTTTATTTTCCAGAGGGGACGCGCATGTCATACCCCCTTGGAGGGTTTGTTGCGTGGATACAGTTACCCCAGGGTACTAACGCGACGGAGCTATATTTGAAAGCTAAGAACGCCGGCGTCATCATTTCTCCGGGGACTGTATTTTCATCAAATCCAAAGAAATACGATAACTCTATTCGCTTAACTTATGCGGAGGAGTGGACGAAAGAGCGCGAGTTTGCCGTACAAAAAGTCGGGTCGCTCGCGCATGCGCTGATGAGCTAACGCTTGTTTTGCCTGTGACTAGCGCTTTTTCGGGGTCCATGCCCACGTCATTTCCATCAAAATGGGCTCTTTGCCATCGCCATCCGTGACGATAACCGGAACAATGGTTTCGCCTTTTTCTTGAGTTTGCATCAACTTAACCTGTGCTGCGGTTAGTGAGGACACTGCGCGCATGTCGCCCTTGGCGCGTTTCACATAATCTGCTTTGATCGTTTTGATCACGGGCACAGAAGTGTCAGGGATATTCATACCAACGACATAGCCTGTCGCCGACTCGGCGATTAGAATGCCAGCAACGGCATGCACTGAGCCGATGTGGTTCTGTACAGATTTTTTGTTCTTTAGGGAGATGGTAGCTGAGCGCTCCGTTAGCGCTTCCACTTTAATACCGGCGGTACCCGTGAACTTTACACTGCGAGCAAATAACGTTGTGAGTGCCTTGGCGCTAAGAAAGTCAGGTAGTGAATTTATCTGGCTGACGATTGTGTTGAGTTTGTTTTTCTTAGCCATCGTGGTCCTCTTAATGGATAGCAGTTGGGGGCGCTGCGCTAGTGCAGCTAATGTGAAGCAGCGGATTATACAGAGATTGACGCGGATCAAAACAACCGTGCGAATAAGGGTATACGGTAGTTTGATTGATTGAGAAACTACTCAGGCTGTGACCGGGGTCGGATTATAGGACAAAGGATTCCAATATCAGCCTACCTAAGCATGCGGGTGCGGGGTATACTTCCCGCCGATTTTTACGACACAAATTTAATTGTTCTGAGGCCTGAAATGAGCGATTTGAAAGCAAAATTCGAAGAAACGGTTAACTATGTTCAAAATGCTGATGGTGATTTTGAACCGTCTAATGAATTGAAGCTAAAGCTTTATGCGCTTTACAAGCAAGCGGCGCAAGGTGATGTCAGTGGCAAGAAGCCGGGTATGATGGACTTTGTTGGGCGAGCGAAATATACCGCTTGGGAAGAGCTGAAAGGCAGTACGTCTGACGAAGCGATGCAGCAATACATCGATGAAATTGAAGCCTTGAAATAGGCAAGCGTTGCTCCAGTTTTACCCACAACACAATAAGAATTATTAGTAAGGTAGCGAATGGATACTGCGATTGCGTTGGAAGAAAGCCAACCTGGACTCTCTATGGAGTTGGACCAGGCCGTGCGAGAGGAACAGTTGAGTTCAAGAACTGTGCAAACTTATCGGCATTGGATTCTCCAGTATTTGGCGTACTACGACTTGAAAAATCCGAGCTATTTGTCGGACCAGAACGTAAAAGATTTTTTGAAGTATTTAATGAAACGGCTCTCGTTGTCGAGAGCGAAGTTGAATCAAGCGCGTGAAGCACTTATTTTTTTATATGAAAAAGTACTTCGAAAGCCTGCTGTTACGGCAGAACTCAAGCCTGCTTAGCAGGCTTTTTAGTTTTATTGCTTGAATACTTGAACCATCCCATCGGCGCTTAGCGCCTTTGTGTTTGGTGAGCCCTGTACGGCTACAATCGCTTTGCTGCTTGCTCCGCCGAAAGTTTTGCGTGGTTTAGCTGTCCAGCGCACTAACCTCTCTCCGCTGTCTCGTTCGTATTGCTCTATATCACCCGCGCTTGTACCTAGAATAAGTATGGTTTCATCGTCTGAAAACTCAGCGCTGCTGTAGTTTGTGTAGCGACTATGGATTTCACTGACCACGGTATTGGTTTTTACATCGATAATTTGGCCGCCATCACGTTGAGCGCTAACAAATGCAAAGGCACCGCTTGATGACAGTGCGACTTGCTTGACCTGGTTATTAAGGCGAATCGAGTGCTGTGGTTTTCCAGTGTTTAGATTCCAGATGATTGCTTCGAAATCATCGCTGCCGCTGATCGCCGTTTGAGCCTCGTCTGAGATTGCAACTGTACGAACATCCGCTTCATGCTTCAATTCCTTTAGGATCTGACCTCTGCGCAGTTCAAACAGATTGAGTGCGCCGTCGCGCATCCCTATCATCGCTTGGCTACCATCGTAATTTAGATCGACTGATAATACTCGGTCAGCGGCTTCCCAGAACCCAAGCGATTTTCCTGAATCGGTACTCCAAACACCGATTGATTTTTCTTCGGTCGTAACGGCGACTTTACCATTCCCAGAAAGTGCCACCGTGCGAAAAGAGCTAAACTCGCCAGCTTGGTGGTTCCATGAGAACAGGCGCTCGTTGCGTTCTATGTCCCATAAGCTACCACCGTGATGAATAGATCCTATGAGCGCTAAACTGCCGTCACGACTGATGTCGGCGCTTAAAAACCCTTGGTGGGCAAGCTGAAAGCTGGATTCAGGGCCCTTAGCGCAGGCGCTAAGAAAAAAGCAAAGCAAGATGGTGACTAACGAGCGCACAAAAAGATACCTTCGGGTCTATTAAGAGGACTGTATCCAGTATAGCGGGTCATGACGCGACGCAAGGCGATGCGCAATAAAAAAGGGCCAAATAGGCCCTTCAGTTTTGCGTCAGAGATTCTGCGCCGAATGTTGCTTAGACTTGCTGGTTAAGCAACAGAGTCCGCATGTGTTTTGTGCAAGGCTTCTATCAATACGTCTTCGAGTTCGAATCGATCTTCTAAGGTTTTACCTAGATTGTCGAGCTCTAAAATCAAACCTTCGATACCATCGTCAACTTTGTGTATGTCATCAAAGCGGTCGTTGAAGTTTAACGCCAGCTCTGTGGAGCTTTGGATTTGAGGGATGATTTTGTTCGCAAGCTCTGTTCCGCCATCGTTAAACTCAGCGGCTTCGTTTAGCAGTTGCTCATACACTTCAAAATGTCCAACGGATACGTAGTCGACTAAGATTTGGCAGAAAGACTGGAGTCGTTCAACTGTGTTTTCTTGAGAGCTTCCCGGTTTTACAGACAGGTCGCATAGTTTAACGATCAGGTCTTGACGTTCTTTAAGCCATTTGTCGATGAGGTCGTTGACGCCGCCCCAACGTTGTTTGGCGCTCTCACAATTGTTGAGCATTTAAAACTCCTTGATATTTGTTGCTTAGTGGAGGTTGAGCAAATAATTAATCTGCTAGTCATAGCCTTTATGAAGGCCTGTTCTCCAAAAGAATACGGGTGTAGTCTCAAGGAGTAAAAAAGTAACGAATTTAGTGCGTTGAGGCAACCGTTATTTGTGCTTTTATTGCGTGCGAAAGCCCTTCTTGGGAGAGGGCTTTAGGAATATCCAGACGCATGTAAGCGTGATAAGGATAAACGCGAGTAGGCTCCAGCCAGGTATTGAAATAGAAGCAAGTGTCCACTGAACCTCCGCGCAGTCGCCGGTTCCTTTAATCGCCATTGCAATGACGTCAAGAATAGGAAAAACATCAAGCATATACTCTAAGCCTGGGCCGCAGGCTGGCACTTTGTCTTCGGGTAAGCTTTGTAGCCACAATTGCCGAGACGCAATCGCTGCACCTGCGATAGAAGCGAGCGCGGTAATGCTTGCGTATATTCGCTGCCCGAGTCTTGCAGGATTATGCAGCAGGGGAAGAACACAAAGCACGGCTATCAATGCGAAAACGGCGCGTTGCATCATGCACATCGGACAGGCATCCATGCTCTTGAATGGCTCTACGAAAATGGCGCTGCCAAGCAAGCCTGTGCAGCCAAGCAAAATGGCTAAGAATAAGAGACGACTATTGTACAAAATGGACATGTTAGAAATATCTTGTCTTTGTTCGGGCGCCTATAGTCACCAAAACGACAAATGCTGTAAACCTTTTGTCGAATCTATTAAGAGCATTTAATGTGGACGTCGCGGTAACGAATATACTACAAAATTGAAAGCGTGCTTTGCTGGCCGGGTGGCCGGTTCGTGCATATAATTCATCACGTTTTGACGAATCTTTGACGAATCTTAGGCGAATATAATGGTTAATATGAAATTGGTTTTCCGCACTCTTTACATCTTCATGCTATGTAGCTCAGCGCTGGTTGCGCAAGCAGAAGATGACGAGGAGGTTGTTGCGCCGAAGGCTCAGTATGTAGAGCTTAGTCCTGCCTTTGTTGCAAATTTTGGCGGGACCTCGGCGAAACTGAAATACATCAAGGCGGATATTTCTCTGCGCGTGCCTTCTGAAGATGCGGCGGCTTTAATTGAAGCGAATAAGGCTTTGGTGCGGCATCAAATAGTGATGCACTTGAGTGCACAAACTGAAGAACAGATGTCGGAGGTCAATAGTCAGGAAAATATTAGGCAGGCGGCGCTTAAAAAAGTACAGGATGCAATGTCAGAAGAGACAGGCGCGTCACAGGTTGATGACCTGTTGTTCACTAGTTTTGTCGTACAGCGTTAGAGGCAACGCTGCACATCAATCAAGATGCTAGCTGGCGAACCGGTTTTTGCAGTTCGCAATTCTGGTATCCGTCTTCCCAGCCTGCTTCCCAAGCTGCTTCAACGATTTCGCCCGTGTACGGGCAGCGATTTTGTTCCATGCCCATGACACCCGCCATATAGCCTTGACGGTACGCCTTGTTCAACGAATCAATATCCCAGCATAAAGAAAAGTCATTGGCCATTTGGCCGCTCCTTTCATTAAGCTGCTATCCACTTTATCAAGTGAGCAAAAGGGCACTTTGCTAGCGACTCAAGTGTCTCTAGGTGATGCCAATAAAACGTTCGACTTATAAAATTGGTTTAGCAACGCTATCCAAATAATAAAATACTGCACAGTGGTCACTTTCAAAGATTGAGCCCTGATTGCGATCAAGGTTCGTGCTCCCTACAAGCATGAGAGTGACGTATGTATATTTAATGTTAACTTTATTTACGTTAGAGCAATATTTTCGAGTTCGCCAGCCTGTAATATTTCATTATGTTAATGTTTTATTCTGTGATTACAGTCTGTTGCAAACAATTACACGCTAACACATGGAATTAGGCTCAACAATCTAGAAAGTTAGAAACTTGAGGAGGGTCTCAAAACTTTAAGGGTGTGCAAACCGACACCACACAGTAGCTGTGATGCGGTATGCCTTTTGCGATGTTTTTTGGCGAGCTTATGCTTGGTAAGCCTTGAGGAAATCATTAAAACTGACGGTATCTTCGGCTTCGCGCTGCTGTTCTTGTGTCAAAGAGTCTGTCGCTTGCTTCTGATAGCGAGAATTGACCTCTTTGCGCGCGCTCTGGGATATGGACTCGCTTGTTGCTCTATGTTGCCTTGCTTGCTCTGCAGCAAACGTTAACCATGACTGCTTTGTTTCTTGCATTTTGGCCAGTATTTGCGCAGATGGGGTGAGGCTAACGTCAGAGATTTTCTTCGCTTGAGTCTCTAAGCTTGAGCGGAAACGATTATCGCCGCTTTCTTTATCCATGATTTCTGCAATAGCGCTAAGTTCTTTTATCAGCTCCGTCCCCCAGTCTGCTAACAAGATCGCTTCGCCATTGCGTTGCAGCGAAAGGCTGGGCTTACGTCCTTCGTTAACGACACGGGAAAAGTTTTGTTCTAGTTCGGCACAGCCTTCATCGTCAATATAGCCAGAAGGGCTCAAGAGAGAGTGCATCAGTAAAAGGTCGATGAAATCTACTTCCGGCGTGTCGATGCCTAGAGGCAGCATCGGATTTAAGTCCATACAGCGAACTTCAATATACTCAACGCCTCTTTCTATCAACGCTTCCGTCGGCTTTTCAGTCGATCGAGTTGTGCGTTTGGGTCGAACAGAGCTGTAGTATTCGTTCTCTATTTGAAGAATATTGGTGTTGAGCTGAACTCGTTTTCCATTTTGTTTCACACCAATCGCTTCGTAGGCCGGGTAAGGGGTCTTAACCGCATGGCCTAGAGTATGAGTGAAGTTTTCAAGCGTGTTGAAGCAAATGTTTAGGTCTGCCTGAGCGTTGTTGTGGTAGCCAAGGTCTCCCATGCGCAGCGAGCATGCGTGGGGCTTGTACAGGCTGCCCATTTCGTCAAACGGAATGAGTCCGTGGTCGCTATTTTCTTCAACAAAGCTTTCGTCTAACACGGGCGACGCACCAAATAGATACATCAGAAGCCAAGAGTGGCGCCTGAAATTACGAATCAGTGAAAAATAGCGTTCAGATTTGAAGTCAGTCAGGCTTTGTTGGTTTTGCTGCTGCTCTTGCAGAGCAAGCCAAAGTTCATCGCTTAAGGAAAAGTTGTAATGCAGGCCAGCGATGCTCTGCATGATTCGTCCATAACGGACATCAAGTCCACGGCGATAGACTGTTTTGAGTTGCCCGATGTTTGAGTTGCCATATTCGGCAATGCGGATGCTGTTATTGCCATCGATACGGCAAGGCATGCTGCCCGGCCAAAGTAGCTCATCACCGATGTTTGATTGCACGAACTCATGGACCTGAGATAGTTCATCAAACAAACCTGTCCGAGAGTCGTGTACTGAAGTGATGAGTTCTAACAGCGCTTCTGAGTAGTCGGTGGTAATGCTCGCATGTGTCAGCGGATGGCCTAGCGCCGCTGGATGATCTGTTTGTGTAATGTCTAAATCAGCGTTTGCGCGCAGGCCTTCTTTTTCAATGCCGCGGCGAATCAACACTTTTTTATCTTGAATAAATGCGTCTAAAACAGACAAGCCCGGCAAAGTGGTGTTAGGGGGCGTCGGGTTTGTCATAATCAAGTCCTTGTCAGCCTTGCGGCGGTAATGCGTAGTTTGCTGGCTGTTGCGTTGTCTGTCTAGCTGGCAAATGAAATTCAATGTTGCGTTGATTCAACGCGTTACTTGGCCTTATTAAACGCGGCGGCCATTGCGCCTGAAAGCGCGTTTTGTTGATGCTTTTCGCCATGACCGTTGCGCTGTTTTGTGTTCTTGTTCGGCGCTTGTTTCTTCTTGTCCTTTGGTGTGTCGGCTTTCTTATTCTCGCTGACCTGCCCAGAATCACTCATACGCATAGATAGTGCAATCCGCTTGCGTGGCGCATCGACTTCCATCACTTTTACCTTAACGATATCGCCAGTTTTAACCACCTCACGGGGGTCTTTTACAAACTTATCCGCTAATGCGGAGATATGGACAAGTCCGTCTTGGTGAACGCCGATATCGACAAACGCGCCAAAGTGAGTAACGTTCGTCACGGTGCCTTCAAGAATCATGTCAACGCTAAGGTCCGAGATCTTTTCGACACCTTCTTTGAAGCTGGCAAACGTAAACTCAGGTCGCGGGTCTCTGCCAGGCTTCGCAAGTTCCGCTATCACGTCTTTGACGGTATGTTCGCCAAATTGTTCCGAAATATAGTCATTGGCTGCTAAGCCGCCAAGAATAGACTGATTGCCGATGAGCTCACTAATCGAGTGTTGTTGCTGTTTGGCTATTTTCTCGACCAAGGCATAGGCTTCCGGGTGCACAGCTGAGGCATCCAATGGGTTATTGCCGGCATTGATTCGTAAAAAACCCGCGCATTGTTCGAATGCCTTGCCTCCGAGTCGTGGCACCTTCATTAACTGTTTACGTGAACTGAATGCGCCTTGCTCATCTCGAAATGCAACCACATGGTTCGCAATGCTCTGGTTTAAGCCGGATACCCGTGCAAGCAGCGGTGCAGACGCCGTGTTTAGATCGACGCCAACGGCATGCACACAGTCTTCGATGACCGCATCTAGACTGCGATTGAGCTGTACTTGGCTGACATCATGTTGATATTGGCCAACGCCAATTGCTTTGGGTTCAATTTTTACGAGTTCAGCGAGCGGGTCCTGAAGCCGCCGAGCAATCGATACGGCACCACGAATCGTCACGTCTAGATCGGGAAACTCTTTGGAAGCAAATTCTGAGGCAGAATAGATCGAGGCCCCCGCTTCGCTAACGACGATCCGCTGCAGATGAAGGTCTGTGAAGCGTTTGCCTAGCTCGGCAGCAAGCTTGTCTGTTTCGCGAGAAGCCGTACCATTGCCGATACTGATCAGTTCAACGTCGTGTTTCTTCGCTAGCTTGGCGAGCACTTCTATACTCTCGTCCCATTTGTTCTGTGGTGCGTGTGGGTAAATCGTCGCGTGGTCGACAAATTTCCCGGTGGCATCAACAATGGCAACTTTCACCCCGGTTCTTAAGCCCGGGTCGAGCCCCATCGTTGCTTTTGGCCCTGCCGGCGCCGCCAAAAGTAGATCCTTCAGATTTTCTGCAAACACATCGATTGCCGTGGTTTCCGCGGCGTCGCGCAGCCGGCTAAGTAATTCTGATTCGATATGCGTGCTGAGTTTTACTTTCCAGCACCATCTGACGACTTCTTTTAACCAGGTATCAGCGGCGCGCCCTTCGTTTTGAATATTAAAATAACTGGCTACCATTCCTTCGCAGGGATGAAGCACAGTACGGTCTTTTTCATCATAGCCAGCAACACCGAGAGACACGGCAAGCACGCCTTCGTTGCGTCCTCTGAATAACGCCAATGCCCGATGGGACGGGATTTTAGAAATGGCTTCCTGGTAGTCGAAATAGTCTTTGAACTTCTGCCCTTTTACTTTCTCGGATTCAATGACTTCGCTGCGAACCTCTCCTCGCTCCCACATTGTTTGCTTAAGCTGCTTTAGTAGCTTTGCCTCTTCGGCGAAGCGTTCCATCAGAATAAACTTTGCGCCTTCCAGTGCTGACTTGGTATCGAGAATATTTAGGTCTGTATTGAGGTAGTCAGCGGCGTGTGCTTCAGGGTCAAGAGACGGGTTTTCGAACAAGCTGTTCGCTAGCGGCTCAAGCCCCGCCTCTTTCGCTATTTCGCCTTTGGTGCGTCGTTTTGGTTTGAAAGGTAGATACAGGTCTTCGAGCAATGATTTGCTATCCGCATTCTCGATGTCTTTTTTCAGCTCGGCTGATAGCTTGCCTTGTTCATCAATGCTCGACAATATCACCTGTTTGCGACTGTTTAACTCGCGCAAATAGCGAAGCCGGTCGTCTAGTAAGCGTAACTGCGAATCGTCTAGAGCTCCTGTGACCTCTTTTCGGTAACGCGCTATGAATGGAACGGTTGCGCCTTCGTCTAAGAGTTGAATGGTTGCCTCGACTTGTTGAGGCTTAACGTGGAGTTCTTCTGCAATACGCAAGGCAATAGAGTTCATGAGAAATACTGTATAGGGATGGATAGGTATAGAAACTTCTATGTGGAGCCGAAGCCAAGAAATTAAACCCTTTGTACATCGAAAATTACATGCCGTCGTTGTTGAATCCGTTACAATGCGCCTGACAAAGTTTCTGCACCTTGTGCAGAACGCTAATCGTTTAAGAATTCATAAGGTTTGTGAGTGGCTGCCAAATTAAACCCAAAACAGCGAGAAGCTGTCGAGTTCGTCGGCGGGCCATTATTGGTGCTGGCTGGCGCCGGTAGTGGCAAGACGAGCGTTATTACGCGCAAGATCGCCTACTTGATTAAACAATGTGGGCTCAAAGGTCGCAATATTGCGGCAGTGACGTTTACCAATAAAGCCTCCCGTGAAATGAAAGAACGTGTCGGTCAGCTAGTGTCTGGGCCCGACGCGCGCGGGTTGACGGTATCCACGTTCCACAATCTTGGGCTAAACATTATTCGTAGCGAGCACAAGGTACTCGGCTACAAAGCGGGGTTTTCAATATTTGACTCCGAAGATGCTAAAGCGCTGATTAGAGACTTGATGCTCAAAGAGGGGGATGAGAATAGCGACCGGATTAATCTGATTCAAATGCAGATTTCGAGCTGGAAGAACGACATGCTCACGCCCGAGCACGCAAAATCTAAGGCAAAAACGCCCGATGACGAATTGATGGCGCACGTCTACGCCACATATAACCGTTATCTAAAAGCCTACAATGCGCTCGATTTCGATGACCTGATACTATTGCCAGTGTTGCTGTATCAAAAGCATCCAGAAATTCTCTCTAAGTGGCGACAAAAAATCCGCTATTTGTTGGTCGATGAGTACCAAGACACCAATTTGGCTCAGTATGAATTAGTGAAGCTCTTGGTGGGTGACCGCGAAGCGTTGACGGTGGTCGGTGATGATGATCAGTCAATTTATGCATGGCGGGGTGCTCGCCCTGAAAACTTGGCGAGGCTTGAGCAAGACTTTCCCACGATTAAGCTGATTAAGCTGGAGCAAAATTACCGTTCAACAAGCCTGATTTTGAATGCGGCTAACCAGGTGATCGCGAATAACCCGCACAAGTTTGAAAAGGCCTTATGGAGCGACTTTGGGAATGGCGAAAAAATCCGTGTGATTCGATGTCGACATGAAGATGCAGAGGCGGAGCAGGTGGCGGCAGAAATCCTTGATATGAAGCTTAAGTATAATATTCCGTTTAAGGATTTTTCTGTCTTGTATCGGGGTAATCACCAGTCCCGTTTGCTAGAAATAAAACTGCAGGCGTTTCAAGTGCCCTATCAGATGTCTGGCGGCTCTTCGTTTTTTTCAAAGAATGAAATTAAAGACGCGATGGCTTATCTGCGTTTGATTGCCAACCCCGATGATGATGCTGCATTTTTGCGAGTCGTTAATGTGCCTCGTCGTGAGATCGGGCCGTCAACGCTTGAAAAGCTCGGAACGTATGCGACGGAAAGAGATACCAGTTTGTATGATGCGAGTCAGGAACTTGGTTTAGAACAGGCTCTAAATGGTAAGCCCTTGGAGCGAGTAAGGCGTTTTTGTGACTGGTTAAAGCGAATCACGGATCGCTGTTATCAAGAAGACCCGGTGCCGGTGTTGAAGCAGTTGTTTACTGACATCGAATATGACCAATGGCTATATCAGAATGCTAATACGCCTAAGCAGGCGGAACGCCGAATGGAGAACGTTTGGTATCTGATTGACTCAGTCAAAAACATGCTCGAGAAAGACAAGGGTACTGCAGACGAGATCGGTATCGAGGAAGCGATTTCTAAACTGATGTTACGTGACATGCTGGAGCAGCAGGAAGAAGACGACGACAGCGATAAGGTGCATTTGCTGACCTTGCATGCGTCGAAGGGCTTGGAGTTTCCACATGTGTTTATCATGGGCCTCGAAGAAGAGTTGTTGCCCCACCGAAATAGTATCGAAGAAGACAATATCGAAGAAGAGCGTCGATTGATGTACGTGGGGATTACCCGAGCAAAGCGAACGCTGGCGCTAACCTATGCGGCAACGCGTAAACAGTATGGAGAGAAAATAGAAACCATACCTAGTCGTTTTCTAGACGAGCTGCCCGAAGACGACCTGATATGGGAAGGCGGCGAGAAACAGGACAAGGAGCGTGTTCAAGAGAAGGGCAACAAGACGCTGTCTGCCCTGTTAGGTGGTTTGAAGGATGACTTGTCAGAGTAGTCTTGATGCCCAGTGTTGAGGTGAAGCCGCGAGCATGAGAAAAATTCAAGGGAGCAAAGGATGATGAATAAGCACGAGACGATTAATTATTTAGAGTTACCCGCTAAGAGTATCTCTGCCGCGCAAGCTTTTTTTGGTGAGGTGTTTCAGTGGTCTTTTGAAACCTATGGACCGGACTACCTAGCATTTAGCGACTCGACGATCGAAGGTGGTTTCTATCAGTCCGAGCTCAGCGCCACGCAGGAAAATGGCAGCGCGTTAGTCGTTTTTTATAGCGACAACCTAACAGCCACCCAAAGCAAGATTGTCGCGGCGGGAGGCACGATTGTTACCCCTGAGTTTTCGTTTCCCGGTGGCAGTCGTTTTCATTTCAGTGACCCTAACGGAAACGAATACGCGGTTTGGAAAAAAACTGAATAAGGTGTTCGTGTGTCTTAGCGGTCGGGGCTAAGTTTATTTTAGTCTTCAGAGTCTGGCAGTACACCCAATGGCACAAAGTCTGTGCTGACGGGATACTCATCACGCGTATTGCGGTTGTCTCGCAGTTGTGCCTGCGCTTGAAGCTGCCAAATTACTGCGTTAGCCGACTCGCTGTAGCCTTGAATTTCTAACTCGGTGGCGATCGCATTGCTCGCCGCTAGCGCTTGCTCAACAGAATGAAATGGGCCTTGTCGCTTGCAGCGCGTCGCGGTTTGTTGATCTTTGCCGGATAGCATAATCAATGTGTAAA